>Gatling_p1__coassemble_2552_pt1 | contig 6215 bp, 2 predicted proteins | sample Gatling_p1__metabat2_high_PE_010 | metagenome-assembled genome bin Gatling_p1 | reverse complement strand
TTGAGCGCAACCAGATTTTGAAAATCAATGCCAACGCCAACCCTACAGGATGGGAACTTGCCTGTACGGTAGCTCCGTGGGAGGTGAAGAACTCCGAAATCGCATTTACCAATGCCTTGACTTATACCTCTTACGGGTGGAAGCCGGGAACCATCGAGGGTCGTCAGGATAATGTGGTGGCACTGGAGCAGACTGAGACGGCAGTGTTGACCTTCCTTATCCAAGGTCCTACCGGAGTACAACGCTGGGTAGCTGAAATAAACGATTCGGAAAACTTTGAACTGCTTACCAAGGAAGGTTCTGATTTGTTTAAAGGCGATACACCTGTGGTGCAGACAATACAGGTAAAAGTAAAAAGCGGAGCAAATAAGGATGCTGTAACCAAGCTTCAAGTGTATGCCGTAATAGCAGGGTCTTACTATGAACTCGACTTGACCGATTCGGAAGGAACAGCCGGGGTCAATCATTTCGAACTTAAAATAGCAGGAGGACAATAGTTATGAAAAAGAGAAGTTGGACAATCTATCTGATGGCATTCTTTGCCTTGGTATTGGCTTCATGCGGAGATGAAATGGAAAGCCTCGGAACCGGCAGCGGGAATGATTCACGGGCTTTTACCTTACAGCTGAAAGCTTCGGATGCTTCCACTGAAGCGGGAGAGGATGTCTATAATGAAAACCATATAGCCAATGTCAGTGTTTTCTTCTTTAAGGATACGGAAACTGCCACTTGTGCGTATATGAAACGGAATATTCCTACTAATGGTACAAATACCTTGAAGGTGTCGCTCGATGAGACGTTCATCCCCGATGATTATTATATTTTTGTGGTGGCAAACACCCGGAATCATACGGAAGATGTAAGTAAGTATACCTTAAAGCAGATGCAAGATCGTTTGGTATATACAACGTTTGCTATTGAAAATAAGGCGCAGGAGTCATTCATCATGCAGGGACTGACTGGACCGGTTCGTGTGGAGAACGGGGCTAAGGGGGGACAGATTACCCTGAACCGTTTGGCTGCCAAGATTGTATTGATACCCGATGTAGAGCCTTCTATTGAGGTGGACGGAGTGAAATATACAGCCAAGGTAGACGGCATGGATGTGGCTTTGCATAATATGGTAAATATCACACACGCAGGGGGATATGAACTGACAAAGGATGAATATAACAAATTGTCACCTGAAGATAAGGCAAAGATGTATGCCACTACCCAGCCTCGCACCTATAAAAATACGGCAGCTTCGGGTGAAACTCCTGCTTATTCGCATATCCCGTTTTACTCTTATCCGAGTACATGGAAAGCGTATGTCGATGGAACCGGACTAGCAGAGAGTGAACATCAGACTTATCTGACTTTCCGTATTCCTTGGACCTGTGAAAAAGACGGTGTACAGCTGTCTACCAACTACTATTACCGCGTACCGGTAACGAATGAAATAGATGAGGTCAATAAAACCCGTTCGCTGAAAAGCAATACCCTCTATAAAATCAAGATGAATGTGGGTGTGTTGGGAAGCATCGACCCCGGTCAGGTGACTCCGGATGTGGATTTGAAGTATGAAATCTCCGACTGGAAGTCGGTTGATATCTCGGCTGATGTCAACAAGTATAATTACTTGGAGCTGGAAACCAACTATGTGGAAATGAATAACGAAAGCCGTGCCGACATCGGAGTGACCAGCAGCAGCGATGTAACGGCAAAGGTGGTGAAGATTACTTATCCGGATTATTCAAGAGAAGATATCGGTCAGTCTACAATGACAAAGCAAGATAAGCCGGTAGAACCGGATATAAACGACTATGGAGGATGGCATGAACCAAGTATGAATCAGTATTACAAAGATTTGGCAAAATATAAGGAGGAATTGGCAAAATGGGAGTCTTTCTTTGGCGAAAATGCCACCTCAATACAGCCCTATGGTCAGACCTTGGTATTCCAGCACGAGCTTCCTTCAACCGTTTATGTACCTTGGACTTTTACCATTAAAGTAACCAATAAAGATGGACAGGAACGAGATCTGACCATTACCCAGTATCCGCCGATTTATATAAAAGGAGAAAGTAATCAAAATGATGGTAGCAACAATCGTTTTGTATATGGTAAAAAATCAACTGGAAATATTAATGATGATAATTATAAATCTATAGGTTCTGTGGCAAATTATACAAGTGGTTCAAATCATAACCCGAACCAATATACGATTTATGCAACTGTATTGGATGCGACAAGCTCTTATATAATTGGTGATCCAAGGCAAGAGCAAACAACACCGTTATTAGGGCTAGCGAAATATCAAGGAGGATTAAAAGCGTATCGCCCAACCAAAGATGATGATGAGGCAAAATCAATAATTGCTCCGATATTTAAGATTGCATCTTCGTGGGGACAAACTACCAGTACGAATTATGCCCAGTTGCAAAAACGTTGTGCCGCTTATCAGGAAAACGGCTATCCGGCAGGACGATGGAGAATTCCAACAGAGGCAGAAATACAGTTTGTTATAAGCTTGTCTGATCAAGGGTATATACCGGAACTATTTGATGGAGACTATTATGCTTCCTCTGGAAGATATTATCAAAGTGGAAGAGGGTTTAGTCGCAATCCGAATAAGGACGGTTCACATGCTGTCCGCTGCATCTACGATGTATGGTACTGGGGCGATGAAAAGTTAGCCAATCCGAATGTCTTCACTTGGGGCGATACCGAGCCGATACGTCCAAATAACTAACTAACTGAAAACTGAAAAAACTTATTTGCGTATGAAAAAGATAATGCTCTTTATAACCTCGCTTTTCCTCCTGCTGTTCACGGCTTGCCAGGAAGAGGATTGGGGAACCCATACTCCGGCTTTAGAGAAAGGCGAAAGTCTTTTCTCGTTCTCACTGCCAGAACCGGTGACTGCTACGCGTGCGGCTTTGGGAGAAACTCCGGAAGTGGAACACTTGCATGTGCTGGTCTTCAATGAAAAGGGTTTCTTCTTGGCAAATGCAAAGGCTACGGTGGTGTCACAACCTGATGCAGGTACGGGTACAGGTACGTTTAAGGTGAAGTTGCCGGTGTCAAACCGTTCGTGCCACTTGCACTTTGTGGCTAATGCGGATTATGATATGGAAGGTAAAAGCTGGCCTACCTATGTTTCTACTGATACGGAAAGTACCATCTTGGGAACTATGACTACCAGCGAGAATCGTGCCGCTTATTGGGGAAAGGTTTCGGTGGACCATATCTCGGATAAAGGAATCACATTGGATAAGCCGGTGGAACTGATACGTAACTTTGCCAAGGTTACACTGAAGCAAACAGCATTATCCGGTTATGAGATAGAAAGCTATACCGTATATAACTGCCCCACCGAAGGTTTACTGGCTCCGTTTAACCCGTACGACGGTTCGTTTGCCGACTTCGTGAGTTTAACCAATGATGACCCTTACGGAAACTTTGTGAAGGATCATCCCGATTATCGGGGTACAACCAAGGGAGAGATTGCAGCCAATGAACTGCCTGCTGAAGCGGAGTGGAAGACTCCCGACACTCCATTCTATGTGTACGAGCGCAATCAGGATAACAGCGACATTCCTACCGCCTTGGTTCTGAAAGCCAGAAACACGACGAGTAATAAGTATTACTATTATAAGCTGGATTTGATTCAGTTCGATAATGCTACGTATCAGACCACTACGTATAACCTTTTCCGTAATTTTGCCTACGATGTTACGGTCAATGCGATAAAGGCAGACGGATATACCGATGCCAGCGATGCCGTACAGGCAGCCGCATCGAACAACCTCGCCGCTTCGGTACAGGTGAGCAAGGTGAAAAAGATTACCGACGGAAAGCATACGTTGGAGGTAAGCACCATTGATACGCTGATAGTAAAAACAGACCCGCTAGTCTTGAAATTCAAGTATATGGAGGGAGAAACCGACCGCACCAATACAGAGGATGTGCAAGTGCATTACGAAGAATCTTCTGCCTTTAGCAACATAGCGGTGGATAAATCGAACGGAACCATCACCTTGACACCTCAGACTCCGCTTCCGGAAGTAATGCAGAGCCAAGAGATTACCGTTGCTACGAAAAGCGGACTGACACGACGCATCGTGGTGCGTGTGCATGAACCGTACCGCTTTGTTTCGGTCGATTGCCAGCGGTTGGTTGCCGCATCGCAGCATCAGAGTTTCGTGTTGATGACGGAGCTCCCCATGGGACTTCCTACAGCTATCTTCCCCCTGACCTTGCGTATCGACATGACAGACAATACCCTTTACCCGGATGCGTCAATGAACCGTTTCCCGGTGGATGTGGTGGATGCCAAGAACTATGTATATCAGGTGGAAGTGGATTACAACTCCTACCGCCAGAATCGTACCATGTATAGTTACTTCAAGACCAATACCTCGCAGAGTGCGACTCAAATATCGGTAGAAGGAACGTATTTTGAGGAGTCTGATCCGGTAAGCTTTACAAACGGGAGTCCATATTCTTTCACAAATGTGAAGTTTGCAGGAACGAATGTCACTACCGCTACCGATACGAAATTTATCGTTCCCTTCGGAAAAGGAGAGGCTGTGGATCTGGAGTTTAATATGACAACTACGGACAAGGTAACGGTTTACACCCGCTATCTGACCGATCCGGTTTCATCGTCCGGCACGTGTATCGAGAAGAAAAACAGTGAAGGGGCTGTGTGCGGGTATGAATACCAGCCCAAAGCAACTGGCAAACAGGTTATCCGTTTCCAGACGCGCGAATACCTGGCTGGCGGACGTATCGAGCTCTTTTCCGAAAACTATGTTCCGGTCATTATCAACTACACCAACCCGTGGGTCAATGTGAGGTTTAAGATTCCCGCCGGAGTGGTTCCCGACAACCGAATCGTCAAGGTATATGAGGATGCCTTCTATCAGGACTTCATTGGCGACCTGACCCCGATTTCGGGAGGAAACGGGCGAACGGTCATGAGGTCGTTTGTAGGTAATCAGCTCGAAACGATATTGTATTTCCTCTATCAGGAGGGAGGCAGAAGCTATCGTGGCGAAATGACGGTTGGAGAATTGATAGAAAAAGGTGGAGGTGACGGAAAATTGGTTACCGTAGAACTGAAACAGAAATAACCGAAACAGAACGCATAAAAGGAACCAAGGGTGAAAGCGGTTTTGACACGGCTTTCACCCTTGCTGTTGTATGTGAGGCAAGCCGATTGCCGCGGTTATGAAGAAGTTCCCATTGTTCGTTTATGGTGACCACTGCCTGAACCTATTGGCTTTGATTATCAGAATCTCTCTGCAACGGAATTGGTTTGTTCAGCGCAAATCACTATCTTTGTCAGTACACTAAAACTGAAAGTTTATGGGACGCTTTATCAATCCTTTCACTGATGTAGGCTTTAAGCTGATTTTCGGACAGCCCGTACATAAGGATCTGCTTATCGATTTCCTTAACGGCTTACTTGCCGGAGAGAAACAGATTACCGACATCCAATTCCTCGATAAGGAACTGCTTCCAGAGTTCCGTCATGACCGGGGCGTGATTTATGACATCTACTGCACCACGGAAAGCGGCGAGCAGTTTATTGTGGAGATGCAAAACCGGGAGCAGACTTATTTCCGTGAACGGGCTCTTTATTATCTCTCGCAGGCTGTGGCTCGCCAAGGAGAACGTGGCTCTGCATGGAAGTTCGACCTGAAAGCAGTTTACGGAGTGTTTTTCCTGAACTTCCGTCTGGATGGAGGTATGGACAAGTTGCGTACAGACGTGGTACTTGCCGACCGCGATACGCATGAGCAGTTCAGCGACAAGCTGCGCTTTATCTACCTCCAGCTTCCTTTCTTTCATAAAAGCGAGGAGGAGTGTGAGAATGATTTTGAACGTTGGATTTATGTGCTGAAAAATATGGAGACATTACAAAGAATGCCTTTCAAAGCCCGGAAGGCTGTTTTCGAGAAACTGGAACAGATAGTGGACATAGCTTCCTTGAGCAAGGAGGAGCGCATCAAATATGATGAGAGTATCAAGGTTTACCGTGACAACCTCGTCACGCTGGATTTTGCTTTGACCAAAGGATACCGCCAAGGTTTGGAAAAAGGTATGGCTGAAGGTTTGGAGAAAGGCATGGCTGAAGGCATGGAAAAAGGTTTGGAAAAAGGTATGGCTGAAGGTTTGGAAAAAGGGCGTGCGGAAATGAACAGGGAAAATGCCTTGAAGCTGAA
>Gatling_p1__coassemble_1505_pt1 | contig 10863 bp, 9 predicted proteins | sample Gatling_p1__metabat2_high_PE_010 | metagenome-assembled genome bin Gatling_p1 | reverse complement strand
CAGATAAGCTTCTATCTGAATGAGCGCCTTCCCTTGTCGGTTTAAATGTTTTTTTCGGTTGTAAACCAAACGGTAGCTTATTTTCTTCATATATTTTGTATGGGTTAAGTGAAACAGTTTAGTTTGTTTATAAATAGCTATTTTTAAAGGCTAAAGAAAGGAAACCTGTTTAAAAAAGCACGGCATCGTTCCTTTTTTCTTATATTTGCGACGTTTATAAACAATATGCTTGAATGAAAGAATTTGTAATATCAGAAGCACAGACGGAAAGAGCTGTCTTGGTGGGTTTGATTACCCAGAACCAGAACGAACGTAAAACCAATGAATATTTGGATGAGCTTGCTTTTCTTGCCGAGACGGCAGGGGCGGAAGTGGTAAAACGTTTCACCCAGAAATTAGATTATCCCAATACCGTGTCTTATGTAGGAAAAGGAAAGCTGCAGGAGATAAAAGAATACCTGGCTGTACAGAATGAAGAAGAGGAAACCGAAATCGGTATGGTGATTTTTGATGATGAGCTTTCAGCCAAACAGCTTCGCAATATAGAAAACGAACTGAAGGTGAAGATACTTGACCGTACTTCGCTTATTCTTGATATTTTTGCCATGCGTGCCCAGACTGCCAATGCCAAGACGCAGGTGGAGCTGGCACAATATAAATATATGCTGCCCCGCCTGCAGCGCCTGTGGACTCACCTGGAACGTCAGGGAGGTGGTTCCGGAGCCGGAGGTGGAAAGGGTTCGGTGGGTCTTCGCGGACCGGGTGAAACCCAGCTGGAAATGGACCGCCGTATCATTTTGAACCGTATGGCCCTGCTGAAACAGCGTCTGGCGGAGATTGATACGCAGAAATCTACCCAGCGCAAGAACCGCGGCCGCTTGATTCGTGTCGCTTTGGTGGGATATACCAATGTGGGTAAATCTACACTGATGAACCTGATGGCAAAAAGTGAGGTGTTTGCAGAAAACAAACTCTTTGCTACCCTTGATACCACGGTGCGCAAGGTGATTATTGAAAACTTGCCTTTCCTGCTTTCTGATACAGTAGGATTTATCCGCAAGCTGCCTACCGACTTGGTTGACTCGTTTAAGTCAACACTCGATGAGGTGCGCGAAGCCGACCTGCTGGTTCATGTAGTAGATATTTCGCATCCCGACTTTGAAGAACAGATTCAGGTGGTCGACAAAACCATTGCCGACTTGGGTGCAGGAGGTAAGCCTACGGTGATTGTCTTCAATAAGATTGATGCTTATACGTATGTGGAAAAGGCTGAAGATGACCTGACTCCGAAGACCAAAGAGAATATCACGCTCGATGAGCTGATGCGTACGTGGATGGCTAAGATGCATGACAACTGTATCTTTATTTCTGCCCGCAATAAGACCAATATAGAAGAACTGAGGGCGTTGTTATACGGAAAAATCAGAGAACTGCATGTGCAGAAATATCCGTATAACGATTTCCTTTATCAAACTTACGAAGAATAGTGGTCCGGTCGGTACTGACCGGCTTTACTCACACAAAATACAAAGACTGAACATGGAATATCGTTTGCTTTCTGCACAGGAAATAGAAAAGTTGGAGGCGCAGTATTGTAGTGCCGCCGACTGGAGCTTGGTGGAAGTGGCCAAGGAGTTTGTACCCGACTTTGTGCGTCATACCCGTTTCTCGGGGAAGGTGCGCCTGGGAGTATTCGAGGGCGAGTTTCATTTGCCCGGAGGAATCACGAAGCATGCCGGACTGGCGTATGTCACCTTGCATAATGTGTCGGTAGGAAACAACTGCTGCATTGAGAATGTAAAAAATTACATTGCCAATTATGAGATAGGCGACCATACGTTTATTGAGAATGTAGACATCATTCTGGTAGATAAGCGCAGCAAGTTCGGTAACGGACTGGAAGTCTCGGTTCTGAATGAAACCGGCGGGCGTGAAGTGGTGATTCATGACCGCTTGTCGGCTCATCAGGCGTATATCATGGCACTCTACCGCCACCGTCCGGGACTGATTGACCGCATGAAGCAAATTATCGGCGAATATGCTGAGGCTCATGCTTCCGAAACGGGTACGATAGGCAACCATGTCACCATTGTCGATGCCGGATATATTAAGAATGTCCGTATCGGCGACTATTGTGAAATAGAAGGTACAGGGCGACTGAAAAACGGAAGCATCAACAGCAATGTCCATGCCCCGGTGCATATCGGTTATGGAGTAATCTGTGATGATTTTATCATTTCAAGCGGTTCGCATGTGGAAGACGGCACGGTGCTGACCCGCTGCTTTGTGGGACAGGCCTGTCACTTGGGGCATAGCTATTCGGCTTCCGATTCCTTGTTTTTCAGCAACTGTCAGGAAGAAAACGGAGAGGCCTGTGCCATCTTTGCCGGTCCGTTTACCGTGACACATCATAAATCTACGCTGCTTATTGCCGGTATGTTCTCGTTTATGAATGCCGGTTCCGGGTCGAACCAGAGCAACCACATGTATAAACTCGGACCGATTCATCAGGGAGCATTGGAACGGGGTGCCAAGACCACTTCCGATTCGTATCTGCTGTGGCCTGCCCGTATCGGAGCCTTCTCTCTGGTCATGGGGCGGCATGTAAACCATCCTGATACTTCGAATCTGCCTTTCTCTTATCTGATAGAAGAAAAGAATACCACCTATCTGGTGCCGGGAGTCAACCTGCGGAGTGTGGGAACCATCCGCGATGCGCAGAAGTGGCCCAAGCGCGACTTACGTAAAGACCCGAACCGGCTCGACCAGATTAATTATAACTTGCTGAGCCCGTATACCATTCAGAAAATGATGTCCGGGCGGACTATCCTGAAGGAGTTGGCACGCGTGTCGGGCGAGACTTCTGAAATCTATTCGTATCAAAGTGCGAAAATCAAGAATTCGGCTTTGAATAAAGGAATTCATTTTTATGAAACCGCCATCCATAAATTTTTGGGAAACTCCGTCATCAAGCGTCTGGAGGAGATACATTTCCGGAGTGATGAAGAAATCCGTGCCCGCTTGAAACCTGATACGCCCGTCGGAACAGGCGAATGGGTGGATGTGTCGGGGCTGATTGCTCCGAAAAGCGAGATTGAACGCTTGATGGAAGATATAGAAGGAGGCCGCCTGAACTCGGTGGACGAAATTCATGACCGCTTTGCCGGTATGCATGCGGCTTATTATACCTATGAATGGACGTGGGCTTATGAACAGATGCTGGAGTTTTACGGACTGAAAGCCGATGAAATTACAGCAAAAGATATTGTAGCTATTGTGCGCCGCTGGCAGGAAGCCGTGGTATGGCTTGACCGGATGGTATATGAAGATGCAAAGAAAGAGTTCTCACTGACCTCGATGACCGGTTTCGGTGCCGATGGAAACAGAGAGGAGCAGGTGCGCGACTTCGAGGAAGTGCGGGGCGTATTTGAAAGCAATCCGTTTGTTACAGCCGTGCTTGAACATATAAAGGTGAAGACTGAACTGGGAAATGAACTGATTGACCGCATCAGTGGTCTGTTATAAATTACGCAATTGGTATGATGTATCGTTTGATGGCAATCTTTCTGATGTGCTTGTTTTACGGTTTCGTGCAGGCACAGGGTTTCTCCAAGCGTGTGGTAGAGTGTCCGTCCTTTATAGCGGCTGCTACCTCAGAACTGGAGTTGAAAAAACTCATTCTTACCGATGAGCATACGCAGGTAGATGCTGTGCTTTACGGAAAGCCGGGCAGCGTGGCTGTCATTTCTCCGGATACTTGGCTGGTTGCCGGGCAACAACGTTTCCTGTTGCGCGAAGCCGGTGGCATTTCAATAGGCGGTCTCATTGAGCCGGAAAGAATTCCTGAGAGCGGACGGATGCATATTGTTCTTTCTTTTGCACCGGTTCCCCGGAGTATTCATGAAGTCGACTTGATAGAAGAGGGTACTGGAAGAGCCATTTACGGTATACAGCTGAGCCGGAAGGAGCCTTATGTGTATATTCCCGAGTTTCTGAAGGAAAAACAGCAGGGTGAAACCCGCGAACTGCCGGAACCAGGACTGTCGCCCGGAAAGGCAGTAGTCAACGGCTATCTGTTGGGCTATGACGTGCGTATGCCTTTCTCCATGAATCTCCTCTATTACGACCGGCTGTTTGATAAGGAATGGAGCAGCCGGGTGCGCATACGTCAGGATGGTTCTTTTCATCTCGAAACGGAGATGCTGCAACCCGATACGGTGAAGCTGAAGGTAAATCAGGCAGTGCTTCGTCTGTTTCTGGTTCCCGGTGAGGAAACTACGGTTTATATTGACCTTTCTAAGTTGAGCATGTCGGCTTCAAGGCTCCACCATAAGAATTATGAAAAAAAGCAGAAGGCATGGTTCGACGGGGCAGCCGAGCTGATTAATACAGAGCTGGCATCGGGAAAGCGTTCGCCGGCATTAGATGTATTCCATGCCGTTGAGAGTAACCTCATGGGCAATGAGAGCCTGAAGGCTCAGTTCCGTGAAGATGCGGAGCGGGTGAAGCCGTTGTGCGAAAAAATACTGGCGAAAAAAGAATTACAGTCATCCGACAACAAACTGCTCGATGCGGTAACGTTTCCGGAGATAAGTGCTTATGTGCGTTTGCGGAACCAAGCTTTGAAGGATGAAATCATGCGCATGGGTTCTGAGAAAGAAGCTTGGGTAGGTGAACTCGATAAGAATCTCTCGGGCGAGGACGTTCTTCCGGCTCTGCTGGCTCCTTACCGTGGAAAGGCTGTGCTGGTTGATTTTTGGGCCACTTGGTGTGCTCCCTGCCGGAAAAGCTTTAAGGTCATGCGTCCGCTCCGAAAAAAGCTGGCATCGGAGCCTGTCGTATATCTTTATCTTACGGGACCCTCTTCTCCTGAGCTTGTCTGGAGAACGATGCTGGAAGAAATTCCCGGCATCCATTACCGGCTGACTGAGGAGCAGTGGAAATATCTTTGTGAAACGTATCACATAAAAGGTATTCCGGCTTATCTGGTGGTTAATCCCGATGGAAGCGTAGCTTATACCCATGTAGGCTTCCCGGGAGTAGATATTCTGCAAGACGAACTGTTACGTGCGGTAAAACATTAAAAAAATATATATACAATGTCTATCTTACGAGTTATTTTAGCAATTTTATTTCCCCCTCTTGCCGTTATCGATCAGGGGTGTGGTTCTGTACTTATCGTGTTAATCTTAACTTTGGCTGGTTGGGTTCCGGGAGTCATCGGAGCGTTAGTCATTCTCAATAAGGCTGCTAAATGAGAAGCAAGCCGGTGAAGGGACGATTTTTTCACCTTGATTAAGGAAAAATTTCAATAATACTTTGTAACTTTGCTTCCACGATAACTAACATTTAATTTATTCATCATTATGGCAACACCCGAATTCAAGTATCAGCCGATGTTCGAACACGGTAAAGATACAACTGAATACTATCTGCTTACCAAGGACTATGTGTCTGTAAGCGAGTTTGAAGGCAAACCGATTCTGAAAATCGAAAAAGAAGGTTTGACTGCAATGGCTAACGCTGCTTTCCGTGACGTTTCTTTCATGCTTCGCCGTTCGCATAACGAACAGGTGGCTAAAATCCTGACCGACCCGGAAGCAAGCGATAATGATAAGTATGTGGCACTGACTTTCTTGCGTAATGCAGAAGTGGCAGCTAAAGGAGTATTACCTTTCTGTCAGGATACCGGTACAGCCATTATTCATGGTGAAAAGGGACAGCAGGTATGGACTGGCTACTGCGATGAAGAGGCACTTTCATTAGGTGTGTATAAAACCTATACTGAAGAAAACCTCCGTTACTCGCAGAATGCACCGCTTACCATGTACGATGAAGTGAATACACGCTGTAACTTGCCGGCTCAGATTGATATTGAAGCTACGCAGGGTATGGAGTATGAATTCCTTTGCGTAACGAAAGGAGGTGGCTCGGCTAACAAGACTTATCTGTATCAGGAAACCAAAGCTATCTTGAATCCGGCTACTCTGGTGCCGTTCCTTGTAGAAAAAATGAAGACTTTGGGTACAGCTGCTTGTCCTCCGTATCACATTGCTTTCGTTATCGGTGGAACTTCAGCAGAAAAGAACCTGCTGACCGTGAAATTGGCTTCTACCCGTTTCTATGATAACTTGCCTACCACAGGTAATGAATACGGACGTGCATTCCGCGATGTGGAACTGGAAAAACAAGTGCTGGAAGAAGCACACCGCATTGGTTTGGGTGCACAGTTCGGCGGTAAATATTATGCGCACGATGTACGCATCATTCGCTTGCCTCGTCACGGAGCTTCTTGTCCGGTAGGTTTGGGCGTTTCTTGTTCAGCCGACCGTAACGTACGTTGTAAAATCAATAAAGATGGTATCTGGATTGAAAAACTCGACTCTAATCCGGGTGAACTGATTCCGGAAGAATTGCGTCAGGCTGGTGAAGGCAATGCCGTGAAGATTGACCTGAACCGTCCGATGCCGGAAATCTTGGCTGAACTCGATAAATATCCGGTAGCTACCCGTCTGTCACTGAACGGTACTATCATCGTAGGTCGTGACATTGCTCATGCTAAGCTGAAAGAACGTCTGGACCGTGGTGAAGAATTGCCGCAGTACATCAAAGATCATCCTATCTATTACGCAGGTCCTGCCAAGACTCCGAGCGGTATGGCTTGCGGTTCAATGGGTCCGACTACAGCCGGACGTATGGACCCGTATGTGGATCTGTTCCAGAGTCACGGCGGATCGATGATTATGCTGGCAAAAGGTAACCGTAGCCAGGCTGTAACCGATGCTTGTAAAAAGCATGGCGGTTTCTACTTAGGTTCAATCGGTGGTCCAGCTGCTATCTTGGCTCAGAATAATATCAAGAGCATCGAGTGTGTGGAATATCCGGAGCTGGGTATGGAAGCTATCTGGAAGATTGAAGTGGAAGATTTCCCTGCATTTATCTTGGTTGATAACAAGGGAAATGATTTCTTCAAGCAAATCAAGCCCCGTTGTGCAGGAAACTGTAAATAAATGAAAATTGAATGGTATAAATAACCTGAATGAAAAGCGGTGTGACAGGCTCATACCGCTTTTTTATTTGTTTCACCTAAAAAGTTAATACACATGCTACATGATCTCTTTTTTTTAGTGAGCGGACTGGCTCTTATTTTGGTGGGAGCCAACGGAATGACTGATGGGGCTGCCGCGGTAGCAAAACGTTTCCATATCTCTGATCTGGTAATCGGGCTGACGATTGTTGCGTTTGGTACTTCTGCTCCTGAGCTGGTAATCAGTGTGCTTTCAGCCATGCAGGGAAGTGCCGACCTTGCCATCGGTAACGTGGTGGGAAGTAATATCTTCAATATGTTGATGATTATAGGATGTACCGCCTTGGTGCTTCCCATTCAGGTAGGACAAGGAACGCTCAGCAAGGAAATTCCGTTGGTGATTCTTTCTTCGTTCGTCTTCGCTTTCTTGGCTAATGATGTGTTTCTTGACGGAGGAGTGCGGAATGTAATCAGCCGCATCGATGGCTTGGTCTTGCTTGCTCTTTTCTTGATATTCTTGCGGTATACATTTGCCATAGCTCGTGCCGGAGAGCTTCAGCCGGAAGATCAGAAAGTGAAGGAACTTTCGCCATGGAAAGCAACTCTCTATATTATAGGTGGACTGCTTGCTTTAATCTTCGGCGGACAGTGGTTTGTGGAAGGAGCCAGCGGAGTAGCCCGCAGTATGGGTGTGAGTGAATCGGTGATTGGTCTGACCTTGGTAGCAGGAGGAACTTCCCTTCCGGAACTTGCCACTTCGGTGGTAGCGGCTGTGAAGAAGAATCCGGGAATAGCCATCGGTAATGTGATAGGCAGTAATTTATTTAATGTATTCTTTGTGCTGGGGGTAAGTGCCACGATATTCCCCTTGCCCATGGGAAATATCACCAATTTCGATATTGCCGTACTGATAGGTGCCTCTCTTCTGTTCTGGCTGGTGGGGTGGTTTTTCAAGAAGCGTACCATTACGCGGCTTGAAGGAGCTTTCTTAGTGGCGTGTTATGTGGCTTATACAGCATGGCTCATTTGTTCTTAAGCGGGTTTCAGCAACCTGTCTCTCTTCCCTCGGTTTACTCCAGCAGTAGCCGGGGGATTTTCTTTTCCGGGAGAAAGTGCATAAAAAAAGGATGTACTCTTGTGAGCACATCCTTTTTCGTTAAAATATGAATGTTTAGTGCCTTTCGGCATTTATCAGATTCTTAACTAAAGCTGATGCTTTTTGAAGCAATCAGCTTGCTTACTTGCTAACGTTTTCGTTAAGCATTACATAACCCCAAATCATAGGGTCTGCATTTGTCATCTTGTGAAAAATGTTTTTTACCTTTTTCATACTGTTATCCTTTCTTTTTAATTAATAATACCTAAAAACTTTTACCTAAATCAAGCGGGTCTCCCGACCGGCTCTGTTCTTTCAATTTGTTATCTTAAAAACATCTTTTTAGTTAAGTCCAGGACTTGTTTCCTTTTTATTACATTGCAAAGATACGGCTTTTATGAATACAAAACATGTTTTGCAGCATAAATCTTTCTTTTTACCCTGTTTTATTGATGTAAATCAAAAAAAAGTATTATAAGGCAAACTTATTCCTATGTGAGTGAACAAATTACTGCTGCTTACAGGGCTACCCGGCGCAGGCGGATACGCAAGTTTGACAGTTCGGCGTCGGTGTGTGCTGAAGACGGATGATGAGGCCGTACCGTAATGGTATGTCGTTTGCCATCGGTTGCATCGGGGAGTGTAAAGTCTTGCCGATAGACCACCTGTTCTTTTGCCGGACGGAGCAGATAACCGGTGCGTCCTTCAAACCGGTTATAGGCACGGAGTACGATTTGGTTGTCGCCTTTCTGTAAGGGAACAATGAGCTTTTCCGTACGGAATGTGCATCGGTATGGATTCAGATGTTTCATGATGGACTTGCCGTTTACATAGACTTCGATTCCGTTGCCGGCTCCTACCTCCATCAGAATATGCTGGGAACGGGTAGCATATACATTTTGCATAACGAAGTAGGTAGAGAACGGGCTACAGGGAAATTCGTCTTGCTCTTTATCCGTAGGCACCCATGTCTTTCCGCTGGCAGGCGCATGCTGTAAGTCGGTTTGCAGGAAGGCAGGCGATTCGAACATGCCGCTTCCCGGTCCGCATACATACCGCTGTCCCCATGTGAGAGTGGATGCAAAAGCCAGCTTGGCATTTGTGGCAGGGCGTTCGGGCTTTCCTTTATCAAGTGTAAGGGTATATTGCTTGTTGTCAATGGTCAGGTCGAGGGTCTTTCCGGCTTCTTGTTCGGTATAAATCAGTTCCAGTTGTTTCAGCAGAAGCTGTTCTACCTCCCAGCTATAGGCAGTGGTGCTGCGGTAGTTGCTGTAATAGTCGAAGCAGGAATAGCTATAATGTGGAGTTGCATTTCGGGCAGTCAGTGTCATGCCCTGTACCGTTTCTGCGAGTTGAGGCTGAATGGGTGTATCAAAATCCAGTGTCAGAACGTGGATGGTTCCGTCGTTATAAGCCGAAGCAGGTATGGTCAGTTCAATCTGGTTGCCGTATTGCAGGTATGTTGCCATTTTCCCGTCTCCTTTTATTAGCTTGTATCCCGGCAAGTTCAGTATAACTTTTCCGTCTTGTGGATAGACTCCGGAGAGGAACAGGAAAAGCTGTTTTCCTTTCCGAGTAACCTGTCCCCAGCTGAAGTCTTGCCGGAACGGTGAGGCTTCGGTATCGTAGATGGCATAGCCATATCGGTTCAGCCATTGCCCGATCAGCATGAGTACCTCTTTTTCAAACGGAACCACAGAGCCGTCGCCCTTCGGACCGATATTGAGCAGGTAGTTTCCTCCATGAGCTGCCACACTGATTAAATCTTTCAGCTTTTCTTTTGCTTTTTCGCGTACATCGCCCCGCTCTTGCCACGAACGATAGCCCCAAGTTTCATTAAACATAGAGGCTGCACTTTGCCAAGGGGTTTGCAGACTGGATTCGGGGTAAGCATTGTCGCCCATGACGCAAAAATCGTACTGGTCGTTTCCCAGTCGTCCGCTGACCATGCAGTCGGGTTGGAGCTGGTGTACCAACTGATAAAGTTCCCGGCTTTGTTCGGGGGTATTGGCTCCCATGTCGAACCACAGTTCTGAAATCTTTCCGTAGCGGGTGAGTAATTCGGTCAGTTGCTTTTTGGTGAACGCATGATGCGCATCCGGAATAAAGTCGGCATTATGTCCCGACATGGGGGATGCTTCGGGAAAACTCCAATCGATGAGTGAATAATAGAGCCCGAAGTTTATACCTTTTTTCTGGCAGGCTTCGGAGAGCTCTTTCACGAAATCGCGTTTTCCGGGAGTGGCATGATAACTGTTGTAAGGAGTGGTTTCGGTATGAAACATACAGAATCCGTCATGATGTTTTGTGGTGAAGATGATGGAGCGCATGCCGGCAGCTTGGGCAAGTGCCACGATTGAGTCGGCATTAAACCGGTCAGGGTTGAAGGTCTGGGCAAGAGCATGGTATGCTTCTTTGGGAATAGGAGCAAATGCCTGTATCTGTTCGCTGTATCCTCGGGTTACCGGCTGTCCGTTCCATACGCCGCCGGCTTGGGAATAAAGTCCGAAGTGGATGAACAGGGAGAATTTATTACTGTGCCACGTGCGGAGGGCTTCCGGGCTAATTTGTGCTTGCAGGGTGAGCAGCATCAGGCTGGTCAGGAGGAGTGAGGCGAATCTTTTCATTTTAGTTGTTATTTGTGAGCAAATATACGAATTTTAGTTTTTAAGTTTATGAGTTTATAAGGTTATAGTTCGTGAGTTTTTTCGTTCTTGGTTTTTCATCTATCATTCTTCAT
>Gatling_p1__coassemble_723_pt1 | contig 21261 bp, 13 predicted proteins | sample Gatling_p1__metabat2_high_PE_010 | metagenome-assembled genome bin Gatling_p1 | reverse complement strand
AAATGGCTAAAGAAGTTGCTGGACTAATCAAATTACAGATTAAAGGAGGCGCTGCAAATCCATCACCTCCCGTTGGACCTGCTCTGGGTTCTAAGGGTATCAATATTATGGAATTTTGCAAGCAATTCAACGCCAGAACCCAGGACAAGGCGGGTAAAGTATTGCCTGTAATCATTACTTACTACACAGATAAGTCTTTCGATTTTGTAATCAAAACTCCTCCTGTTGCTATTCAGTTACTTGAGGCAGCAAAGGTTAAGAGTGGATCAGCAGAACCTAACCGTAAGAAAGTTGCAGAACTTACTTGGGATCAGATTCGTACGATTGCTCAAGATAAATTGGTTGACTTGAACTGCTTTACTATCGAGTCTGCTATGACAATGGTGGCAGGAACAGCTAGAAGTATGGGTATCGCTGTAAAAGGTGACTTCCCGGGTAATAATTAATTAACTTCAATTGATAATGGGTAAACTGACAAAAAATCAAAAGTTGGCTGCAGAGAAGATTGAAGCAGGGAAAGCATACTCACTGAAGGAAGCTGCTCAGTTGGTAAAAGATATTACTTTCACTAAATTTGACGCTTCATTAGATATTGATGTACGTTTAGGTGTAGACCCTCGTAAGGCTAACCAGATGGTAAGAGGTGTTGTATCTCTTCCTCATGGTACAGGTAAGCAGGTTCGTGTGCTTGTTCTGTGTACACCGGATGCTGAAGCTGCTGCAAAGGAAGCTGGTGCTGACTATGTTGGTCTTGATGAATATATTGAAAAGATCAAAGGCGGATGGACTGATATTGATGTAATCATCACTATGCCGTCTATCATGGGTAAGATCGGTGCTTTGGGTCGTGTTCTTGGTCCTCGTGGATTGATGCCGAACCCGAAGAGTGGTACCGTAACTATGGATGTAGCTAAGGCTGTTAAGGAAGTTAAGCAAGGTAAGATTGACTTTAAGGTTGATAAGACAGGTATTGTTCATACATCAATCGGTAAGGTGTCTTTCACTGCAGAACAGATTCGTGAAAATGCGAAAGAATTTATCGCTACTATCATTAAATTGAAACCGACCACAGCTAAAGGTACTTATATTAAGAGCATTTATCTTTCAAGTACAATGAGTGCGGGTGTTAAAATCGACCCGAAATCAGTAGAAGAAATCTAAAATTAGGAGGAAATCATGAGAAAGGAAGATAAAGGCGTAATTATAGGTCAATTAGCTGATACCGTAAAGCAATACGGACATTTTTACTTGGTTGATACTACTGCAATGGATGCAGCTAAAACAAGTGAATTGCGTAGAAAATGCTTTAAAGCTGGTATCAAGTTGGTAGTTGTAAAAAACTCTTTGCTTCATAAAGCACTGATGAGCATGGACAATGTAGATTATTCTCCTTTGTTCGACTCTCTGAAAGGTACAACTTCAGTAATGTTCAGCGAGGTAGCTAATGCTCCTGCTAAATTGTTGAAAGAGTACAAAGACGGTGTTCCTGCATTGAAAGCTGCTTATGCAGAAGAAGGATTCTATGTAGGTGCTGATCAGTTAGAAGCTCTTGCTACTATTAAGAGTAAGAACGAAGTTATCGCAGATATTGTTGCTCTGTTGCAGTCTCCTGCGAAGAACGTTATCTCTGCTCTTCAATCTGGTGGAAACACCATTCATGGAGTTCTTAAAACTTTGGGCGAACGCGCAGAATAATTTAAATAACAAAATCGTTCACCAGGTTAAGAAATCAAACAACTTTAAATTTCAATTAGTAATAAACAATTAAAATCATACAAAAATGGCAGATTTGAAAGCTTTTGCAGAACAATTAGTTAACTTGACAGTAAAAGAAGTTAATGAACTTGCAACTATCCTTAAAGAAGAATATGGTATTGAACCTGCTGCTGCAGCTGTAGCTGTTGCTGCTGGTCCTGCTGCTGCTGGTGCAGCTGCTGCTGAAGAAAAAACTTCATTCGATGTAGTTTTGAAGAGCGCAGGTGCTGCTAAATTGCAGGTTGTTAAAGCCGTTAAAGAAGCTTGTGGTCTTGGCTTGAAAGAAGCAAAAGACATGGTTGACGGTGCTCCTAGCGTAGTTAAAGAAGGTTTGGCTAAAGACGAAGCTGAATCTTTGAAGAAAGTTTTGGAAGAAGCTGGAGCTGAAGTTGAACTTAAATAAGATTATCCTGTAAATCAGGTATTTCGGTTAAGAGTCCTCTTAGAAGAGGATTCTTAACCTTTTTGCGTCTATATTAAGTTGACAAATACTAAATACTCCATACAGATGTCTTCAAACAATCAAAATCAACGAATTAACTTTGCTTCTATTAAGAATCCGATGCAGTATCCGGATTTCTTGGAAGTGCAATTGAAGTCATTTCAAGACTTTTTACAATTAGATACCCCGCCTGAAAAACGAAAGAACGATGGCCTGTTCAAAGTATTTGCGGAGAATTTCCCTATTGCTGATACGCGTAACAACTTCGTGCTCGAGTTCCTTGACTATTATATCGATCCGCCTCACTATACGATTGATGATTGCTTAGAGCGTGGATTGACTTATAGTGTCCCCTTGAAAGCTAAATTGAAGCTTTATTGTACCGACCCCGATCACGAAGACTTTGATACGGTTATTCAGGACGTTTATTTAGGTCCTATCCCGTATATGACTCCGAAAGGTACTTTTGTTATAAACGGTGCTGAGCGTGTTGTCGTTTCTCAGTTGCATCGTTCTCCGGGTGTATTCTTTGGACAAAGCATCCATGCTAATGGAACAAAACTGTATTCTGCTCGTATCATTCCTTTTAAAGGGTCTTGGATTGAGTTTGCTACAGACATTAACAATGTGATGTATGCATATATTGACCGTAAGAAGAAATTGCCTGTTACTACTTTGTTGAGAGCTGTAGGTTTTGAGAATGATAAAGATATTCTTGAAATCTTTAACTTGGCTGAAGACCTTAAAGTAAACAAGGCAAATCTGAAGAAAGTTCTCGGTCGTAAACTGGCTGCGCGTGTACTGAAAACATGGACAGAAGATTTCGTTGATGAAGATACCGGTGAAGTAGTTTCTATTGAACGTAACGAAGTCATTATTGACCGTGAAACGATTCTTGAACCGGAGCATATCGATATGATTATCGAATCTGGAGTTCAGAATATCCTTGTGCATAACGAGGAGGCAAATGCTTCGGATTATTCTATTATATTTAATACTCTGCAGAAAGACCCGAGTAACTCGGAGAAGGAAGCGGTTTTATATATTTACCGTCAGTTGCGTAACGCAGACCCGGCGGATGACGCCAGTGCAAGAGAAGTTATTAACAACCTGTTCTTCTCTGAAAAGCGTTATGATTTGGGAGATGTCGGACGTTATCGTATCAACAAAAAGTTGAACTTGGATACACCGATGGATGTCAGAGTATTGACAAAACAAGATATTATCGAAATCATCAAGTATCTCATTGAGTTGATTAACTCAAAGGCAGATGTGGATGATATCGACCACTTAAGTAACCGTCGTGTACGTACTGTGGGCGAACAGCTATCAAACCAGTTTGCTATTGGTTTGGCACGTATGTCGCGTACGATTCGTGAGCGTATGAATGTTCGCGATAATGAAGTCTTCACTCCGATTGACTTGATTAATGCGAAGACTATTTCTTCGGTTATCAACTCATTCTTTGGTACCAATGCCTTGTCACAGTTTATGGACCAAACCAACCCATTGGCTGAAATTACGCATAAGCGTCGTCTGTCGGCTCTGGGTCCTGGTGGTTTGTCACGTGACCGTGCTGGTTTCGAAGTGCGAGACGTACACTATACTCATTATGGACGTTTGTGTCCGATTGAAACACCTGAAGGTCCGAACATTGGTTTGATTTCCTCTTTGTGTGTCTATGCGAAGATTAACGATCTTGGTTTTATTGTAACTCCTTATCGTAAGGTAAAAGACTCAGTGGTTGACTTGTCACCGGAAGGTATCGAGTACTTGTCTGCTGAAGAGGAGGAAGATAAGATTATTGCACAGGGTAATGCACCTTTGAATGATGACGGTACATTTATCCGTGAAAAAGTAAAAGCCCGTCGTGATGCCGATTATCCGGTTGTAACTCCGGATCAGGTAGAGTTGATGGACGTAGCTCCTCAGCAGATTGCTTCTATAGCAGCATCTTTGATCCCGTTCCTTGAACATGATGACGCTAACCGTGCGTTGATGGGTTCTAACATGATGCGCCAGGCAGTACCTTTGTTGAGAACGGAAGCACCGATTGTAGGTACTGGTATCGAGAAACAATTATGTGAGGATTCTCGTACCCAGATTGCTGCAGAAGGTGACGGTGTGATTGATTTTGTAGATGCTACTACAATCCGTATTTTGTATGACCGTACAGAAGACGAAGAGTTTGTAAGCTTTGAGCCTGCATTGAAAGAGTACCGTATTTCGAAATTCCGCAAGACGAACCAAAGCATGACTATTGACTTGCGTCCGATATGTGAGGCTGGTCAGCGTGTCAAAAAAGGAGATATCCTTACTGAAGGTTATTCTACTGCAAACGGTGAGTTGGCATTAGGTAAGAACTTGCTGGTTGCTTACATGCCTTGGAAGGGATATAACTATGAGGATGCTATCGTGCTGAATGAGCGCGTGGTTCGTGAAGATTTGTTGACTTCTGTACATGTTGATGAATATATTCTGGAGGTTCGTGAAACCAAACGTGGTATGGAAGAACTTACTTCAGATATTCCGAATGTAAGTGAAGAAGCAACAAAAGACTTGGATGAAAACGGTATTGTGCGTATCGGTGCTCGCATTGAGCCGGGAGACATTTTGATTGGTAAGATTACTCCGAAAGGGGAATCAGATCCTTCTCCTGAAGAAAAACTGTTGCGTGCTATCTTTGGTGACAAGGCTGGTGACGTTAAAGATGCTTCATTGAAAGCTTCTCCTTCATTGCGTGGCGTAGTTATTGACAAAAAATTATATTCGCGTGTAATCAAGAGCCGTAGCGAGAAGAATGCAGATAAAGCAATTCTTCCGAAATTGAATGAAGAATTTGAAGAAAAGGCAGCTGTCTTAAAAGATGTTCTGATTAATAAATTGCTGGTCTTGACTAATGATAAAGTTTCTCAGGGCGTAAAAGATTATTTAGGAACAGAAGTAATTGCCAAGGGTGCTAAGTTTACAAAACGTGATCTGGAAGTGTTGGATTACACAATCATTCAGTTGAGCAAATGGACAACCGATGCTCATAAAAATGATATGATCCGTGACTTGGTTATGAATTACTTGAAGAAGTATAAGGAGTTGGAAGCTGAGTTGAAGCGTAAGAAATTTGCTTTGACAATCGGTGACGAATTACCTTCAGGTATTATTCAGATGGCTAAAGTTTATATTGCCAAGAAGCGTAAGATTGGTGTGGGTGATAAGATGGCAGGTCGTCACGGAAATAAGGGTATTGTTTCACGTGTAGTTCGTCAGGAAGACATGCCGTTCTTGGCTGACGGTACACCGGTTGATATTGTGTTGAATCCGTTGGGTGTGCCTTCTCGTATGAACATCGGTCAGATTTTCGAAGCTGTATTAGGCCGCGCCGGAAAAGAGTTGGGTGTTAAGTTTGCGACTCCTATTTTCGACGGTGCTACATTAGATGATTTGGATAAGTGGACAGATAAGGCTGGATTGCCGCGTTACTGTAAAACTTATCTGTATGATGGAGGTACAGGCGAGCAATTCGACCAGCCGGCAACTGTAGGTGTAACTTATATGTTGAAGCTGGGTCACATGGTTGAAGATAAGATGCACGCACGTTCTATCGGTCCGTATTCTTTGATTACTCAGCAGCCTTTGGGTGGTAAAGCTCAGTTTGGTGGTCAGCGTTTCGGAGAAATGGAGGTTTGGGCTATCGAAGCATTCGGTGCAGCTCATGTTCTTCAGGAAATCTTGACCATTAAGTCAGATGATGTTGTAGGACGTTCTAAGGCATATGAAGCTATCGTTAAGGGAGAACCGATGCCTACTCCGGGCATTCCTGAGTCTCTGAATGTATTACTTCATGAGTTGAGAGGTCTCTGCCTGAGCATTACACTGGAATAAAACTTTTAGTGAGGAATGAAAGATGAAAAATAGAACTCCTGTATACAGATTCTGTTTTAGCTTTTCGTTATACGTTCTTTCATTCTTCACTGTTAATACTTCATTATTATAAAACATAAAGTATGGCTTTTAGAAAAGATACTAAGATAAAAAGTAATTTCTCGAAGATTACCATCGGGTTGGCATCACCAGAAGAGATTTTAGAGAACTCATTTGGTGAAGTCCTGAAACCTGAAACTATCAACTACCGTACTTACAAACCTGAGCGTGATGGTTTGTTCTGTGAACGTATCTTCGGACCGGTAAAAGACTATGAATGCCATTGTGGTAAATATAAACGTATTCGCTATAAAGGTATTGTCTGCGACCGATGCGGCGTAGAAGTGACTGAAAAGAAAGTACGCCGTGAACGTAGCGGACACATTCAGCTGGTTGTACCGGTTGCACATATCTGGTATTTCCGTTCTTTGCCGAACAAGATTGGCTATTTGCTGGGCTTGCCGACAAAGAAACTTGATGCTATTATCTATTACGAACGTTATGTTGTTATTCAGCCGGGTATAAAGGCTGAAGACGGCATCAATAAATACGACTTATTGTCTGAAGAAGAATATTTGGATATTCTGGATGCTCTTCCAAGAGACAATCAGTTCCTTGAAGATAGCGACCCTAACAAGTTTATTGCTAAGATGGGTGCAGAAGCTATCTACGACTTGCTGGTTGGACTTGACCTTGATGCGCTTTCATATGAATTGCGTCATAAGGCTAACAATGATTCTTCACAGCAGCGTAAAAATGAAGCATTAAAGAGACTTCAGGTCGTTGAGTCTTTCCGTGCTTCACGCGGACGCAATAAACCTGAATGGATGATTGTACGAATTGTTCCGGTGATTCCGCCTGAACTTCGTCCGTTGGTTCCATTGGATGGTGGACGCTTTGCTACTTCTGACTTAAATGACTTGTATCGTCGCGTTATTATCCGTAATAACCGCTTGAAACGTTTGATTGAAATCAAGGCTCCGGAAGTAATCTTGCGTAATGAAAAGCGTATGTTGCAGGAAGCTGTTGATTCGCTCTTCGATAACTCACGTAAATCAAGCGCAGTAAAGACTGACGCTAACCGTCCGTTGAAATCTCTTTCAGATAGCTTGAAGGGTAAGCAAGGACGTTTCCGTCAGAACTTGTTGGGTAAGCGTGTTGACTATTCTGCACGTTCGGTTATTGTCGTTGGTCCTGAATTGAAGATGGGCGAATGCGGTATTCCTAAGTTGATGGCTGCCGAATTGTACAAACCGTTTATCATCCGTAAATTAATTGAACGCGGTATTGTTAAGACGGTTAAGTCTGCGAAGAAGATTGTAGATCGTAAAGAGCCGGTGATTTGGGATATTCTGGAACATGTAATGAAAGGTCATCCGGTATTGTTGAACCGTGCCCCGACTCTGCACCGTTTAGGTATCCAGGCATTCCAGCCTAAGATGATTGAAGGTAAGGCTATTCAGTTGCACCCGTTGGCATGTACAGCATTTAATGCTGACTTCGATGGTGACCAGATGGCTGTTCACTTGCCTTTGAGTAATGAGGCTGTATTGGAAGCTCAGATGTTGATGCTTCAGGCACACAATATTTTGAACCCTGCAAACGGTGCGCCTATTACAGTTCCTGCACAGGATATGGTACTTGGTTTGTATTATATTACAAAACTGCGTAAAGGGGCTAAAGGTGAGGGCTTGATTTTCTATGGTCCGGAAGAAGCTTTGGTTGCTTATAATGAAGGAAAGGTAGACATTCATGCCATTATTAGCGTAATTGCAAAAGATTTGGATGAAAACGGAAATATCGTTGATAAGATGATTAAGGAAACTTCTGTAGGTCGTATCATTGTGAATGAAATTGTACCGGCAGAATGTGGATATATCAATACGATTATTTCAAAGAAATCATTGCGCGACATCATTAGCGATGTAATTAAAGCTGTAGGTGTAGCCCGTGCCTGCGAGTTCTTGGATGGAATCAAGAACTTAGGTTATAAGATGGCATTTGAAGGTGGACTATCGTTCAACTTGGGTGACATTATTATCCCGAAAGAAAAAGAAGAACTGGTTAAACGTGGTAATGAGGAAATCGAACAGATTATGATGAACTATAACATGGGTTTCATCACCGATAACGAACGTTATAATCAGGTTATTGATACATGGACTCACGTAAACAGCGACTTGTCTGATATCTTGTACAAGACCATTAAGAATGACGACCAAGGATTTAACTCTGTATTTATGATGTTGGATTCTGGAGCCCGTGGTTCTAAAGAACAGATTCGTCAGTTGTCTGGTATGCGTGGTTTGATGGCTAAGCCTCAGAAAGCCGGAGCAGAAGGAGCACAGATTATTGAGAACCCGATTCTTTCTAACTTTAAGGAAGGTTTGTCGGTATTGGAGTACTTTATTTCTACCCACGGTGCTCGTAAGGGTCTTGCGGATACAGCGTTGAAGACTGCCGATGCTGGATACTTGACTCGTCGTTTGGTTGACGTTTCTCATGATGTTATTATCAACGAAGAAGACTGTGGCACATTGCGTGGCTTAGTATGTACTGCGTTGAAGAATAATGACGAAGTCATTGCTACATTATATGAACGTATCTTAGGACGTGTTTCTGTACACGACGTAATTCATCCTACAACTGGGGAACTTCTGGTTGCAGCAGGTGAGGAAATTACAGAAGCAATCGCTGAGAAGATTGAGAAATCTCCGATTGAAAGCGTTGAAATCCGTTCGGTATTGACTTGTGAATCGAAGAAGGGGGTTTGTGCAAAATGTTATGGACGTAACCTTGCAACGAGCCGTATGGTTCAGAAGGGTGAAGCTGTTGGTGTTATCGCAGCTCAGTCTATCGGTGAGCCGGGTACACAGTTGACTCTTCGTACATTCCACGCCGGAGGTATCGCCGGTAACATGGCTGCCAATGCAAGTATTGTTGCCAAGAATAATGCTCGTCTGGAATTTGAAGAATTACGTACAGTAGATACGGTAGAAGAAACTGGTGAACCGGTAAGAATTGTAGTAGGACGTTTGGCTGAATTACGTTTCGTTGATGTAAATACAGGCATTATACTTTCTACTCATAATGTTCCTTATGGTTCAAAATTATATGCATCGGATGGTGAAATTGTAGAAAAAGGAAAACTTATCGCAAAATGGGATCCATTTAATGCCGTAATCGTAACAGAAGCTTCAGGTAAGATTGATTTTGAAGCGGTTATTGAGAATGTAACTTATAAGGTTGAATCAGATGAGGCAACTGGTTTGCGTGAAATTATCATCACCGAATCAAAAGATAAGACCAAGGTTCCTTCATTGCATATTACAGATGAAAACGGTGGTGTAATCCGTACATATAACTTGCCGGTAGGTGGTCACGTTGTTGTTGAGAACAAGCAGTCGGTTAAAGCTGGTGACATTCTTGTGAAGATACCGCGTGCCGTAGGTAAGGCTGGTGATATCACCGGTGGTTTGCCGCGTGTTACAGAGTTATTCGAAGCACGTAACCCGTCGAATCCTGCTGTTGTTTCTGAAATCGATGGTGAAGTAACCATGGGTAAGATTAAGCGTGGTAACCGTGAAATCATCGTAACGTCTAAGACTGGTGATGTACGTAAGTACTTAGTAGCTTTGTCTAAGCAGATCTTGGTTCAGGAAAATGACTACGTGCGTGCCGGAACTCCGTTGTCGGATGGTGCAATTACTCCTGCTGACATCTTGGCTATTAAAGGTCCTACAGCAGTACAAGAGTATATCGTGAACGAAATTCAGGACGTATATCGTCTGCAGGGTGTGAAGATTAACGACAAGCACTTTGAGATTATCGTTCGTCAGATGATGCGTAAGGTTCAGATTAATGAGCCGGGCGATACTCGCTTCCTTGAGCAGCAGGTTATTGACCGTATTGAGTTCAATGAAGAAAACGACCGTATTTGGGGTAAGAAAGTGGTTGTTGATGCTGGTGACTCTCAGAACTTGCAGCCGGGTCAGATTGTTACTGCCCGTAAGTTGCGTGATGAGAACAGTATGTTGAAACGCCGTGACTTGAAGCCGGTAGAAGTGCGTGATGCTGTTCCTGCAACTTCTACTCAGATTCTTCAGGGTATTACCCGTGCTGCATTGCAGACTTCAAGCTTTATGTCAGCTGCATCCTTCCAGGAAACAACGAAAGTATTGAATGAAGCTGCTATCAACGGTAAAGTTGACCGTTTGGAAGGTATGAAGGAAAATGTGATTTGTGGTCACTTGATTCCTGCCGGAACAGGTCAGCGTGAATACGAAAAGATTGTGGTAGGTTCGAAAGAAGAATACGACCGTATCATGGCAAACAAAAAGAATGTGCTTGACTACAGTGAAGTAGAATAATCTATCATTCATATGATTTTAGGAGACCGTAAGTTCCGTGAAGGGATTTACGGTCTCTTTTTTTAGGGACATTCAGTAAATATAATTATTGCTGTCCGGTAAAACTTTTTGAACCATCATAAAATTAGGGCTGACATCTCTTGCGAGTGTCAGCCCTTTTGGGTTTCTTTGTTTTCGTCAAAAATAAAAAGTTCCCATGAGCAAAAGTAGTCATTTCTTCGGACAGCCGATGCAATGGTACTGAGGATTGGATAAAGCGTTTACGCATCATTGATTCTACAACAATTACGTTGTTTTCAAACGCCATATTCAAAGGGGTAGGACGTCATCCTAAGACAGGAAAGAAGAAAGGGGGAATAAAGGTACATTCAGTCGTTCATGCCAATGACGGCGTTCACTGCGATGTGCAGTTTATCTCCGCAGCTACTAATGACTCCTTCATGCTCGCTCCAAGCCACTATGGGCATGATGAAATTATTGCCCTCGACCGTGCCTATATCAACTATGCCAAATTTGAAGAACTTACAGAAAGAAACGTGGTGTATGTCACCAAGATGAAGAAGAAACTCAGTTTTGAGATACTTGTGGACTGTATGCATCAGAATTCTAAAGGTTTTATGGAATATAGGGAACAAGTCGTGGTATTCCGTAAAGGGGATATAAACCATATCGCCCGTATCATCACGTATGTGGGCATCAAAAAAGGGAAAAGTCCCAAACTCATATCACTGCTTACCAACGATTTCGATATGTCACTTGAGACAATTGTGGCCATCTATCGCCGTCGTTGGCAGATAGAAGCTTTTCAAGCAGATAAAACAAAATTTTCCCTTGAGATACTTTTATGGGGAATCAGCCAATGCCATCAAAATACAGATATGGGTCACTTTGATTGCAAACCTGCTGCTTTCTCTGCTGCAAAGTTCCTTGCAAAGGCATTGGAGTTTCTCCGGGCTAGCCACTATGGTCCGTATTATACTCATGTATTACATAAACCTTGAAAGTTTCTTCAATCGCCCGGATGCAGACTTAAAAATCATGCTTGCTGAAGCAGCTGAATCACCTCCTGAATACATTGAATTTTCTTAGGAGGGGCTTGTCCACAACAAAAAATAAGTCCAACTCCTATAAATCAAGAGGTTGGACTAAGATTATTAGGGTTTACCGGACAGCAATAAAAATCAATCTTCTCGCCTTTGATTCGTGGTCGTCCCCGTTTGCCTGTGCGGACACCATCATGTGAATACCACAAGGCGGCATCATCACGCAGACGGCTGATGACATGGAATCCCAGCAGACAGGCTTCACCCACGAATTTTGCCTTTGAGAACCAGGCGTCTGCTACGACATAACGTGTTATGTCAAGCAACTTGTCCTTGTATTTGCGGAGAACGTCAAGATACCAGTCCACCAGGTTGTACTCTTCGCCTTGCTTTTCCTGATACGCCTTATCCGGTGTCTGTTCCGCACGTAGCATCATACAGTCCCGGCTGTCAATGTCGGCAATGCCGATCCCGAGAATCTCCAGTCTCCGTTTCATTGCAGGAGCGCATCCTGACCAGAACTTGCCGATATAGTCTTCTTTCCCGACTTTGAAATGTAGCTTGCGTCGATGGCAATGGCTTTTCTTGTACTTTCACCAAAACGCTGCCGCATGAGGAAGAGGTTGAACTGCATCCAGTCAAATTCACGTTCAAACAACTGACGGAACCGTTGTTCCGAGCTGTCTGAGTAGCGCCCCATTTGGGTGAAATTAATCTTTCTTGGCAGTACCATATACAAAATCATGAGTTGGATGAATGCTGTTTTAAAACTTTTGCGTAACTTCACAGAACAATTTTTCAAAGCATCGGTTACGATTTCCTCATATTGGTCAAGTGCTGTTTTATTCATTGCTTTAATGTGTGGTGGTTTACCATTAAAGATGCTGAAATTCAGCCACTTGACCTATTTTATTTTGCTAAATTATATTAATTAACTTGTTTGTTTTCAACGGATTAGTTACAAGTTTAACGAAGTATTAGTATATCGTTTAGGGTGGATAATAAATGGGGTTACTGATTTGTGCTTGTGGTAGGTAAACGGATAGAATATTTCCAAGTGGGTTGAAGGAATTAACTTTAAAATGTTGATTATAAACCCCTAAAAGGAGTAGATAAGTATATAATCTTTAACGAAAGGGTATTCAATGTTTCATTCATGATATAAAATGTAACATGAGTGATATGTAAAGTAATGTACAGAATAGTTTGTGGTCTGCTCTTGCAAATAAAAAAAAGGTGAATGCTCTATATTTGCGACAGTAAATCAATACTTAAATTTTTACGTTATGAAAGACTTGAATTATTTCAGATTTCTAGGGATTCTTTTCCTATTAAATTGTATTCCTTTATGGGTGTTTTCGCAAAGTCTGTCTATACATGGTGTTGTGAAAGATGCGCAGGGGGAGACCATTATCGGTGCCAGTGTTCTTGAAAAAGGAACAACCAATGGTACAATCACTGATTTCGATGGAAACTTTTCACTTCAGATAGCTTCGAATGCAATTCTGCAAGTTTCTTTTGTCGGTTATAAAACAGAAGAACTCCCTGTAAATGGAAAGACTTCTTTTAATATCGTTTTAAAAGAAGACACCGAAGTGTTGGATGAAGTTGTGATAGTAGGTTATGGTATACAAAAGAAGAAACTTGTGACCGGTGCTACTGTACAAGTGAAAGGAGATGACTTGCAAAAATTAAATACGGTGAGTGCCTTGGGTGCATTGCAAAGCCAAAGTCCGGGTGTGAACATTACTCAAACTTCAGGTATGCCCGGTGAAGGTTATAAAGTAAATGTTCGCGGTATGGGAACGATCGGTTCTTCAGCCCCTCTATATGTAATTGATGGAGTTGCTGGTGGTGATATCAACATGCTGAACCCTGCCGATATTGAATCAATTGACGTATTAAAAGATGCTGCTTCTGCTGCCATTTATGGTGCTCGTGCTGCTAATGGAGTTATTTTGGTTACTACCAAGCAAGGAAAATCCGGCAAGATTCGTGTATCTTATGATGGATATTACGGTGTTCAGCAGATTGCCAAGAAGCCTGAACTGTTAAATGCACGTCAGTATATGGAAATTATGGACCGTAAAGATGGAGCTTATGATTGGGCGGCTGTGTTACCGGCTTCTTTATACAAGTCTATTCAGAATGGAACTTGGAACGGTACCAACTGGATGGAAGAAGCAACCAATAAAAATGCTCCGACCCAAAATCATGCATTCAACATGATGGGTGGAACAGAAGTTTCACGTTTCTCTTTAGGTTTGTCGTATACTTCACAAGAAGGTATCATAGGGAAACCGGTAGAACCTTCTTACGACCGTTATACAGCTCGTTTTAACTCAGAACATGTCATTCTCAAGAAAGAAGATTTTGATGTAATCAAGTTTGGTGAGAACATGAGCTATAGCTATTCAGAACGTTCAGGTATTGGTATCGGAAATATTTATTGGAATGATGTTCATAATTTCTTAACAGCTAATCCTCTGATGCCGGTTTATAACGAAGATGGCGGATATTACGACTATACAGACCAAGTGGAAAACGGCTGGCGATTTGACTCGAATGCTGTCAATCCGATAGCATCAATGGTTTACCAGCGTGGAAAGAACCTTCGCCGCAGCCATGCTTTCCGCGGAAACTTCTATTTGGAAATTCAGCCGATTAAGAACTTGAAATATAAAACCAGCTTTGGTTATCGTTATGATGCAAACACTTATCGTGCTTATGTTGACAAGTTCAAGTTGGCTTCAGCTTCCCAAAACGTCAATGACAAGGTTACTCAGGAAGCAGGAACACACATGGCTTGGACTTGGGAAAACACATTGAGCTATAGCTTTAAGAAAAACGATCATAGCTTTGATGCTGTAATCGGACAGTCAATGGAAAAATGGGGAATAGGTGAGACCATGTCTGCAACGAATGCCAATTCTTTGTTCCCCGGTTTATTTAACTATGCTTACTTGAGCAATACACAAGGTATCAGTTCTAGTATGACTACTGTAAGCGGACGCCCTCAAACCATGGGACGTTTAGCCTCTTTCTTCGGTCGTGCCAACTATAACTATAAAGAAAAATACATGTTCTCTGCAACGGTACGTGCCGATGGTTCAAGTAACTTTGCAAGAGGAAACCGCTGGGGTATATTCCCTTCTTTCTCTGCAGGATGGGTTATGACCAATGAACCTTTCATGGAAAGTGTATTAGGATGGATGGACTTCTTGAAAGTGCGTGCCAGCTGGGGACAAAACGGTAACTCGGATATTGCGAATTTCCAGTACTTGTCAACCATTGCCTTCGATTCTCTTAACTCTTATGTTTATGGAACAGACAAGATTTCTCAGACCACAGGAGCTTATGCCAATATCTTGCCGAATACAGACATATCATGGGAAACTTCTGAGCAGCTTGACTTGGGTATCGATGCCCGTTTCTTCAACTCACGTTTGGGATTAGCTTTTGACTATTATCATAAAGCTACAAAAGACTGGTTGGTTCAGGCTCCGGTATTGGCCAGCTATGGAACAGGAGCTCCTTATATCAATGGTGGAGATGTGGTGAACAAGGGATTTGAAGTTGCATTAAACTGGAATGACCGAATCCGTGATTTCAACTACGGTGTAAACTTCAACCTTTCATATAATAAAAATGAAATTACACGTATTGCGAATACAGAAGGAATCATTCATGGTCCTAGCGATGTCTTAACAGCGATGAGTAACGGAGAAATTTACCGTGCTCAGGTAGGATATCCGGTAGGTTATTTCTGGGGATATAAGACTGCAGGTATTTTCCAGAATCAAGAGCAGGTAAATGCAACAAAGGCTAAGTTGGCCAGTGCAGCTCCGGGAGAAGCGATTTTTGTTGATGTAAATGGTGACGGTTCAATTACAGAAGCCGACAAGACAATGATTGGCGATCCGAATCCGGACTTCCGTTTAGGTTTTTCATTTAACTTAGGTTATAAAGGATGGGATTTATCTGTAACTACGAATGGAGCCTTTGGTCAGCAAGTTGTTAAATCATATCGTCAATATTTGGGTGAACCTAAACAAAACTTCACTACCGATGTATATGAATGCTGGAATGGAGAAGGAACTTCGAATACAATGCCTTCTATCGAAGGTATGGAAAACAGTGAAAGCTGGAAAAACTTCTCGGATATTTTCGTTGAAGATGCAAGCTACTTGAGAATTCAGAACATCACTGTAGGCTATGACTTCAAAAAACTGATACCGAGAATGCCATTGGAACAGGCTCGTTTATATTTTTCTGTGCTGAATGCTTATACCTTTACCGGATATTCAGGTATGGATCCTGAAGTTGGTTCTAGCGGTAATGATGCATATTCTTGGGCTTCTGGTATTGACCTGGGATTCTATCCTAGTCCACGTACTTTTATGTTTGGTGTAAATCTTAAATTCTAAAATTAAAAGCGATGAAAAAACATATTTGTGCTGCCCTTATTGCAGCTTTAACCCTGAGCAGTTGTGAAAATTTTCTTGATACAGAAAATTTTACACAGAAAACAACGAGTAATTTCCCTACAACCTCGGCTGATATCGATATGATGCTTGCTGGTATTTATTCTACCTTAAATCATGTTAACCAGCATAATACGGTAAATATCTTCTATGTAGCAGAAGCTGCTTCGGATGACCGGTTTGGGGGTGGAGGAAGTGCAGATAAAGTCTTCCAGATGACTGATAAACTCTTGAATGTAGGTGTGGATGCCTTTCTTCCATTCTGGGAAAGAAGTTACCAAGGTATTTACAGAGCCAATATGATGTTGGAGTTTGTAGATCAAATTACCGATTGGGCGAGTGAAGATGCCAAGAAGCAGGCAGTGGGAGAAGCTAAATTCATGCGTGCCTTGTTGTATTACCAAATGGTTCAGATGTTTGGAGAACTTCCAATGCCTCTTACATCGAAAGCTGAAAATTTACCGAAGTCATCGGCTGAGCAGATTTATACACAGATTGCTTCTGACTTGAAAGACTGTATTGACACAATGCCCGATAAAAAGTTCGATCCGGCTTTTTCAGGACATGCTACCAAGTATATCGCTGAAGCTTATATGGCTCGCGTCTTCCTGTTCTACACAGGATATTACGGCAAAGAATCTTTGCCTTTGGCTGAAGGAAAAAGCATATCAAAAGACCAGGTTATCAATTGGCTGGAAGACTGTAAAGATAATGGTGGATATGGCTTGGTAAATGATTTCCGTGAGCTTTGGCCTTATACCAACCCTCATACCATCAAAGACTATCCATATACGAAAGGACAGAAAGCGATAGACGGCTCTGAACTTGCGTGGGAGACAGATGTAAACAAAGAAGTGCTGTTTGCTACCAAATATAATGTATATGCTAACTGGGGTGAGGCTGTCAGTCTTGCTAATATGTTCCCGTTGTTCTATGGTATTCGTGGAGCCGATCTTTTCCCTTATGGACAAGGATGGGGATGCGGTACGGTAACACCGAATCTCTATAACGACTGGGTAGCCGATGAACCGAACGATCCTCGTATTAAGGCATCTATTTTAGTGATGGACGATCCGGATGAAGGTTTGGATTATACTCCTGATGTATCGAAAGACTTGATAGAATATACGGGTTATCATCAAAAGAAATATATGAGTATTACTGCCAAGCAGGAAGGTGGAAGTTTAGTCTTGTACTCTTATTTGATGTATGGTGCACAAAACCAGAACCAGTTGGGACAGACTCAAGACTTGATTATGATGCGTTATGCCGATGTCTTGTTGATGCACTCTGAACTTACTGAAACTTCCGATGGTATCAATGAAGTACGTAGCCGTGTAGGGTTGACTCCGGTGGCTTATTCGGCAGAAAACTTGAAAAAGGAAAGACGTCATGAATTGGCTTTTGAAGGCTTGAGATGGTTCGACCTGATGCGTTGGGGAGATGTCGTTCCGGCATTGCAGAAACAGATTGGTACTCCGATAAGCAACTTAGGTAAAAATCTTACCATGAAAGAATTTGGTGGAGGATTTGCCAAACGTTATCAGGAAACCGGTGGGTTCTGGCCTATTCCTAAGTCTCAGTTAGACTTGTCGAATGGAGTTTTAACTCAAAACAAAGGTTGGGGAACTCCTGAATCTGAATTCTTGGGCTGGTAAATTTTAAGAGAATCGTTTTACGTTTTTAAAATCTGTAATTAAGCGAAGGCGGTGCAGATAGTGAAAGATAAAGTAACTATCTTGCTCCGCCTTCTTTTCTTTGTAGTATCCTGCAAGGAGATAATGAAGTTTAATCTTGTATGGTAATTCCCATTTTCTTCATCAGGAAGCAGGCATTCATATTTTGGGCAATCCCTTCGCGGAGTTTATAGGAAAAGCTGAGCTCATTATTCTTTATGTCAGCCTCGAAGCAGTAATTATGAATTTCATCGGGGAATTGTTTGGTCAGTTCACCTAAAAGCAAGTCATGGGTAGCAATGATGCCATTGGCGCGTAAGTTCATGAACTGCCGGATTAAATCGAAGGAGCCTTTTTGCTTGTCGGCTGAATTGGTTCCCTTTAAAATTTCATCCAGAATAATAAAGAGTTCTTTCCCCTCATTTAGTAAGTCGATGATACGTTTCAGCCGTTTCAGTTCGGCGAAGAAGTAAGATTCATTGTCGGAAAGAGAATCGGAGGTACGCAGACTGGTTATCAGGTGTGCCGGATAAAAAATCAATGACTGGCAGCAGACAGGTACACCTATACAAGCCAGCAAATAATTAACACCAATGGTGCGTAAGTAGGTACTTTTTCCTGCCATATTTGCCCCGGTGATAATCAGAAAATAAGGGCGAGAGGGAATGAGTGCATCATTTTTGATACACTGTGTTTCCGCCATGAGCGGGTGTCCCATCTCTGTGGCTTCAAAGCAGAACGGAGTGTCTGTAACGGTGGGATAAGTATAGTTGGGGTGATTGTAAGCAAAGGTAGCCAAAGAGCATAGTGCGTCCATTTTTCCGATTGTTTCCAACCATCCCATCACATAACGTCCGTAATGCTCTTTCCATCGTTCGATGCGAACAATTTGCTGAAGTTGAAAGAAAACGCTTCCTTCTAAAATAATATACAGTATCTGGTTGTTACGTAAGTCAAGGCGGTCGAGCTCTTTTGATAGTTGGGTTAAGGCATCAACCGGTGATTTCCCGTCTACATTGAGTCCGTTTATCAACTCTTCCACAGCAAGACTTTTCCATTGCTCTTGTTTGCTCAGCGCTATCAGGCGTGCATAACTGTTGAGTGCTTTAAGCTGGTTGCCATAAGTTTCTTGTATTGCAGTGGCCCGTTTGATGATTGCAAAGCTGAGTATTAAAAACAGAACGAACGAAAGGCCGAACCAACTTATTGACAATAATCCTATTAACGAAGTTATTAACAGGAGGCTGTTAATAACTGGAACTCCCCAGATGAATGCTTTAACCCAGATGGAGTGAAGGTAAATAGCCGGACTCTCACACCAGTTGCGTATATCGGCTTCTTTGCCGGTTTCTGCCTGATTAACCAGTCCCATTACGCGGAACTGTTCGCGGAAGGTAGTGCGTTGGCTTATATCGTTTATTGCAATTTGCCTTTTTTCTATTTCTTTTTTATTCGTCAAATGATTCTTCATCCACTTGGCAAGCTGCTGTTTGCCAAACGAGGTGCAGGTGCGGTTGATAGCTTGAAAAAGAGAACGGTTCCCAAATAAGTCAAGGTCGAATGAATACGGATGTTCCGGATCAATAAACTCTTTCCCTCCATCAAAGCAACTGTAATCGCCTTGCAGCCCTTTCAGCTCTTCCCGGTAAATTCGTGCCTGAGTATCAAGCCAGTCTCGTCGGCGGAACAGCCGGTCGTGTATTTTGATTAAGATGAAGAAAGGGAGGAAAGTGCAGCATATAACCGCTATTATTTTCCAGCTTCCCGCATTAAAAAAATAACATACTCCGATGATACCTGCTATAAAAAGCAAGACTCGGATAAAGCTGATACGCATTATTTTGCCTCGTATAAGTTTCAGCTCTTTTTCTGTTTCAGCAAGTTGTTCGTTATAGTGTGATAATGGATTCATTCTTGTTGAATTAAGTTTGTTTTTCATTAAAAGTAAGCAGAAGAAATATTTCGGGGAAGAGAGGAGTAGAAAGAGAGGTCGGTTGACAAAACCGATACAGATACCACACTCTGAGTTCCCTTTAACTCTGCGCATGGTATCTGTAAGGCGAGAATGAAATCAATCTCTTAATATTCAGGTAAGCATCTGTCAAATATGCTGCAAGGCTTGCTCCAAGTCGGCAATAATATCATTGACATTCTCTATACCTACCGACAGACGAATCAAGTCGGGAGCAACTCCGGCTTCAATCAACTGTTCATCGGTCAGCTGGCGGTGGGTATGGCTTGCCGGATGCAACACACAAGTACGGGCATCAGCCACATGCGTAACGATACAAGCCAATTTCAGCTCATCCATAAATTTGATTGCTTCTTCGCGTGAGCCTTTCAATCCGAAAGCGATGACGCCACACGAACCGTTTGGCATGTATTTTTGAGCCAGTTCATAATATTTGCTGCTCTTCAGTCCACAGTAGTTCACCCATTTTACTTTCGGATTTGCTTCCAGCCACTCAGCGATGCGTTGTGCGTTTTCACAGTGGCGTGGAACGCGCAAGTGAAGCGTTTCCAGTCCTAAGTTAAGCAGGAAGGCATTTTCAGGAGACTGGATAGATCCGAGGTCACGCATCAATTGGGCGGTAGCTTTGGTAATATAGGCCATTTTCCCGAAAGTTTTGGTATATGCCAGTCCGTGGTAAGATTCATCCGGCTGGGTCAGTCCGGGAAATTTGTCTGCATGGGCTTCCCAGTCAAAGTTACCACTGTCCACCACGGCTCCACCTACACAGGTAGCATGTCCATCCATATATTTGGTTGTAGAGTGAGTAACGATATCAGCCCCCCATTCAAACGGGCGGCAGTTGATAGGAGTAGCAAAGGTATTGTCCACAATCAAAGGCACTCCATGCTTGTGAGCAATGCGGGCGAATTTTTCAATATCGAGCACATTGATGCTTGGGTTAGAAATGGTTTCTCCGAACAAACATTTCGTATTTGGGCGGAAAGCCTTTTCAATTTCCTCTTCCGGTGCATCCGCATCCACAAAGGTACATTCAATACCCAGTTTTTTCATGGTAACTCCGAACAGATTAAATGTCCCACCATAAATGGTAGAAGAGCATACAAAGTGGTCGCCAGCTTCACAGATATTAAAAACAGCATAGAAATTAGCTGCCTGTCCCGATGAAGTCAGCATAGCAGCCACTCCACCCTCAAGTGCAGCAATCTTAGCAGCTACAGCATCATTGGTAGGATTTTGCAGGCGGGTATAGAAGTACCCGCTGTCTTCCAGGTCGAACAGACGAGCCATCTGTTCGCTGGTGTCATATTTAAATGTAGTACTTTGATAAATAGGCAATACACGCGGCTCTCCCTTCTTAGGAGTCCATCCAGCTTGCACACAGAGTGTCTCTTTGCTAAATTTTCTTTCCATATTCTGATATGATTTGAGTCTATTAATCTTTTCTGGTGGACAAAAGTAAGAAATATTCTGTGATAGCTGGCGTAAATTTGCTAAAAAGATGTATATTTGGATTCTTGAGTTTATAAGTTTTTGGGTATTAAGTATTAAACCTTTATCCCGAGGGTTCAAGAACTCACTGACTTATAGACCTAACTCAT
>Gatling_p1__coassemble_484_pt1 | contig 27888 bp, 18 predicted proteins | sample Gatling_p1__metabat2_high_PE_010 | metagenome-assembled genome bin Gatling_p1 | reverse complement strand
CTCCGTCGCGCTTTTGGGATGGCGGGCTTTACGGGTCATGCAGGTTAAAAGAAAGTCCTGACCATGAAACAAACTCTCTGTCAATGGCAATCTCATGCTTTTCAGTTTCAGGAAATAGTAAGCATTGATTCTATTTTCTGAAACGCTTGGCAGTCACCGCATAACCACTACGTTGGCACAAGGGCCCAACCGCAGATTGCTGCCTGTCCTAAAAATATAAGTCTCCCGTTTGCATATGTTGAGTTTTTTTGCGAATATTGCACACAAGCTACATATTTCTTCAGCAAGAGAAACCATATCAGCTGCAATGGTTATTTCAAACAGATTAATTGGCAATTAAAACAAGAGGAGGATGCTCAAACTTCGCTGCGTAATAGAACGAATCACTTTCCAGAATCCGGAAAACGGATATTCGGTAATGAAAGTCAAGGTTAAAGGATACAATGACCTGGTAACACTTGTGGGCAACTTACTGGAGGTGCCTGTAGGCAGTGTACTGCTATGTGAAGGCGACTGGAAAGTCGACAAGCGATTCGGCAGCCAGTTTGTGTGTCAGTCGTGGGAGGAAGTGATGCCTGCCACGGCTTATGGCATTGAAAAATATTTAGGCAGCGGACTGGTGAAAGGCATCGGACCTAAATTTGCCCAACTCATTGTCAAGCAGTTTGGACTGGATACGATTGAGGTGATTGAGACCGACATTCAACGGCTCTATGAGGTACCGGGAATCGGCAAAAAACGGGTGGAGAAGATTCGCGAAAGCTGGGAGAAACAAAAGGATATCAAAAATGTCATGCTCTTCCTGCAGGGCTATGGCGTAAGTACTGCTTATGCTGCCAAAATTTACCGGCAATACGGCAAGGAAAGTATTGATAAGGTAAAGGAAAATCCGTATCGCCTGGCGGATGATATTTGGGGCATCGGCTTTAAGACAGCGGATGGAATCGCCAACAAAATGGGATATGAAAAGAATGATATCCGGCGTTGCCAAAGTGGGATAATCTATACCTTGAATCAGCTGGCAAATGAGGGGCATGTGTATGCTGAAGAAGAGCAGCTGGTGAAGGCGGCTCTCAATCTGCTGGAAGCAGAGGAAGAACCAATCCGGGCGGCTTTGACCAACATGATTCAGACGGAAGAGGTAAAGATGGAAGAGGAAGCAATCTATCTGCCTCCTTTCTACTTTGCCGAAGTGGGTACAGCCAACCGGTTGCTGGCACTCGTGGAGGGACAAGAGAAGGAGCTGTTTATCAGACCAATGGATTTGCAGGCACTCTCTAAGGAAACGGGGGTTGAATATGACGAAGTGCAGCTGCAGGCCATCGAAGAAGCTATCCGTTCGAAGGTTATGGTGCTGACAGGCGGACCCGGTACAGGTAAAACTACCACAACGCAAGGAGTCATTGCGGCTTTGAAGCACATGGGAATGCGAATTTTGCTTGCGGCCCCTACAGGACGTGCAGCTAAACGGATGAGTGAAGCTACAGGGATGGAAGCCAAAACTATCCATCGCCTTCTGGAGTTTAATCCCAAGGACGGATACAAGCGAAATGACGAAAATCCTTTGGAGGGAGATGCACTGATTGTAGATGAATGTTCGATGATTGACATCGTCTTGATGAACTGTTTGATGAAAGCTGTCCCCTGCTCCATGCGTGTGGTCTTTGTAGGTGATATTGACCAGCTGCCAAGCGTAGGTGCCGGCAATGTCCTCCGCGACCTCATTGACAGCAAAAAAATTCCTGTCATCCGCCTCACCCGCATCTTCCGTCAGGCACAGACCAGCCGCATTGTAATGAGTGCCCATGCCATCAACCAGGGAAGATTTCCGGATATCAGCAACGGAAAAGAAACAGACTTTTTCTTTATCCAGCAGGAGGATGCGGAAAAAGCAGCGGAGGATATTGTAAACTTGGTAAAAAACCGTCTGCCGAAAGCTTACAGCCAAAAAACAAGCCAGATTCAAGTGCTCACGCCCATGCAACGGGGTGTGGTAGGGGCTGCCAACTTAAATATGGCACTGCAAAATGCCTTGAATCCGTCTCCAACGGCTTTGAACAGAGGAGGGTATTCTTTCCGCCAAGGCGACCGCGTAATGCAGCTACGCAACAATTATGACAAAGAGGTGTTTAATGGAGATCTGGGCTATATTGAATCGGTGGATACAGAGGAGCGTACGTTAATGGTGAACTTTGAAGACCGGCTGGTGGAATACGAAGCGTCAGAGCTGGATGAGCTGACACTGGCTTATGCCACCACCATCCATAAATCGCAGGGGTCAGAGTACCCCATCGTAGTCATGCCTGTTCTGATGACGCACTATGTCATGCTTCAGCGGAATCTGATTTATACGGGAATTACCCGTGCCAAGAAAATCTGTGTACTCATAGGAAGCAAGAAGGCGTTGTCTTTTGCCATCCGGAATATGTCGGTCCTGAAACGGAACAGCAAACTGAAAGAGCGGCTGAATCCGGAGTTGGCAAAAAAAACGGCTACTCCTTCTTTTATTTCTTACGCACCAGACAATGGCTCGGAGGTAGCTGCACAAGCGGCAGAGCCTGCCGTAAGCTATGCCGTAAAGAATGTAAACTCTCCTACTTCCTGAAGCGCTTCGATACCGCCGAATAACCGCACCGCCTGCACAGAGGCTCTATCGCTGAATGGTTGGTAAACCCATTATAAATGGCTTTTGCACGGGGTGAAGAAAGTACCTCTTCCAGAGAGTGTTCGAAGAGATTACCCAAGTTTAAAGTTCCGGCAGAATCCAGACAGCAAGGCACAACGGTTCCATCCACCAGCACCCCGATCTGGTTACGCAAGGCGTAACAGAATATTTTTTCTTCTTCATAAGCATCCCGTTCCAAGTCGGGCCACTCAAACATGTCATCGTTCTCTATAAACAGATTGTCAGACAACTTCCATCCGTCTTTTCTTGACTGCCAAGGTTGTGGCTGATATAGGGCTATCTGCTGCAAGATGGTATCGTTCATGTCATTAGCTCCACCTTCGTTCCATAGCCTCAACACCACAATACAGCCGCGACTGGCGGCTTCTACGGCAAATGTCACTACCTCATGAATGTATTGAGACAGATTCTCTTTTTGATTTCCTTCGTGAGAATGTAAAGAAATCTGTATCTTATGGGGCAAAGATTCGAGCATCTCTTCCCGCTTCGACAAAAGTGTGCCGTTAGTGGTAAGAACCGGAATAAATCCTTTCTTACGGGCAAGGTGGATAAATTCTGGCAAGAGCGGATGAAGAAAAGGCTCTCCCATCAAATGGAAATACAAAAACTTCACCTTCCCAGCCAGTTTGTCGGTAAGTGCATGAAATTCATCTAAAGACATCACCTGCTTTTTCCGCTCCGTCTTGGGGCAGAACACACAGTCCAGGTTGCAGACATTCGTTATTTCAAGATAGCATCGGGTTATCATATCATGGGTAAAGATAGGAATTGATTTTGATTTAGCGCGTACTGACAGCCAATAAATTGGGATTCACTTGCAAAAGTCACAGTTTTTTACGAATATTGCATTCATTTATGTAGCAAATAACATGATAGAATAGCAACTATGGAAAAAATATCGAATTCGATTCTTACCGTATGCATTGCTGCTCACGGAGCCGAACTGCAAAGTATCAAAAAAGAAGACAAAGAATATTTGTGGCAGGGCGATGCCCGTTTCTGGGGACGACGCTCACCGGTTTTGTTTCCTAATGTGGGACGTGTATGGAATAACCAGTACCGACATAAGGGGCAAACGTTTGAAATCGGTCAGCACGGCTTTGCCCGCGACATGGATTTTGAGCTGATTCACCACAGTGAACAGGCTATTGCATACCGCCTGTCAAGTTCTCCTGAAACCTTGAGCAAATATCCGTTTCCTTTTGAACTGCAAATTGGCTATGAGCTTGAGGAAAACCGCATTAAAGTAAAGTGGCAGGTTAAAAATACGGGTGACAAGAAAATGGACTTCCAGATTGGTGCGCATCCTGCTTTCTATTTCCCGGACTTTAACGCAGCTGAATATGCAAAAGGATTTTTTGCGTTCAACCGCACAGCGGATTTAACCTATATTTCCCCGAAAGAAAAAGGATGTTCATCGCCTGAACGTCATTCACTGGCTCTAAATGAGGATAAACTGATGCCTATTGACCTGCATACATTCGACTGTGATACCTATATGTTTGATGAGCATCAATTAAATAAAGTTACACTGCTTTCGAATGAGAAGAAACCGGTTGTCAGTGTGGAATTTGATACGCCGCTGGTTGCGTTATGGTCGCCCACAGTGGCTCACCCCGACTGCCCGTTTGTGTGCATTGAGCCCTGGTACGGCCGTTGTGACACTGTGGATTACGAAGGGGAATGGGAGAACCGGGAATGGATGCAGCATCTTGAACCTCAAGAGGTTTTCAATGCTGAATACAGCATCATCATTGAATAAACGGATACGCTCTTACAAAAAGATGGAAAAGTTAAATCTGCCCTCTGAGTGGCATTCAACTTTTCCATCTTATTAAAACAGCAATCGGGAAACCGTTTCCCTACCCTGTAGCTTCTAACTGTCTATTGCAAGAAAATCCAAAGTTAGTTTACATGTAAAGTGGCTGTAGAAACCTGCTTGCTGTTGGCCCCAATCATAATATGGAAATCGCCCGCTTCAATCACCTTCTCCATGGTATCAAGAGAATAAGAACCGTCGGGCAAGAACTTCGGCCGATCATACATAAGCAACTCCGGAGAAATAACAAACTCTACCTTACGTGTCTCGCCTGCCGGAATATGAATACGGTGAAAGCCTTTCAACTCCATAACCGGACGGCTGATACTTGCTTCTAAATCGCGGATATATAACTGAACCACTTCATCTGCATCATAACTGCCTGTGTTTTTTACCTCTACACTGGCTGTCACTTTTCCATCTTTACGCATCGTATCGCTGCTCAGTTTCACCTGTGAATAGGTAAAAGAGGTATAAGTCAATCCAAAACCAAAAGGATAAAGCGGGCCGTTGGTCGTTTCAATGTAATTGCTGGAGAACACCCGATAAGGGTCTGTATCGGCAACCGGACGACCGGTATTGAGCTGATTATAATAAAGAGGGCATTGGGCTATATGTTTAGGCATACTGACCGTTAAACGTCCGGACGGGGAAACTTCACCGAAAAGCACATCACACAATGCGTCCGCACATTCACTGCCATACCATACATTCATAATAGCGTCTACATGTTCCGACTCCCAGCTCAGTTCGGTGGCACGGCCGGCAAAATTCAGCAAGACAACAGGCTTACTCAAAGACGTGAGTTCTTTCAACAGACGACGCTGAGGGGCAGGAATCCGGATATCCGTGCGGCTCGTTCCTTCTCCACTCATCCAAGCGGTCTCTCCCATCGCGCAGATTATAACATCGGCATCGGCTGCTATACGCAGAGCCTCATCGCGGGCTTGCTTTTCATCTACCCTTGGTACGGGAACCAGTCCGTGTCCCTCTGATACCACACGCTGTAAATAGGCATCATCCATCACATTACATCCTTGGGTATATAGTACATGTCCCCGACTGCCTACTTTTTCTTTCAAGGCTGTGAACAAAGATCTGTATTGAGATGGCTTGGCAGAAAATGACCATGTTCCGGCAATATCTTCCGTATTACCGGCCAACGGACCTATCAAGGCTATGGTCTTACGGGTTGAAAGAGGTAATACGTGGTCTTTATTACGGAGCAGCACAAATGATTTTGCCGTAAGCTGGCGCGCTTTTTCACGATGCTCCCGACAGTAGGTTAATGCTTCAGAACGTTTTACATCACAATATTTATAGGGGTCGGCAAAAAGTCCTAACTTATATTTAGCTTCCAAAACACGTCGGCATGCCTGTTCGATTTGCTGTATGCTGACAGTTCCTTCTGAAAATGCCTGATGAAGGGTGTTCAGAAATCCACGCGAACACATATCCATATCTACCCCTGCACGCAAACTGAGCGCAGAGGCTGTTTTCACATCTGCAATGGAATGACCCTGAGTCTGCATTTCGCCAATCGTGCCGTAATCTGTAACAACAAAGCCGCCGAAAGCCCACTGCTTACGCAACACATCGGTCAGAAGCCAGCGGTTTGCTGAAGCGGGAATGCCATCAATTACATTAAAAGAAGTCATAACCGACATTACACCTGCATCGACTGCTGCCTGATACGGGGCAAAATACTGATTATACATTCGCACCCTACTCATATCTACCGTATTGTAATCGCGTCCGGACTCTGCTGCACCGTAAAGCGCAAAATGCTTGACGCACGCCATAATTTCATCAGGACTGTTTAATTTGCCTTGGTAACCGGTTACCATGGCCCGGGCTATGCAGCTTCCTAAAAAAGGGTCTTCTCCCGCACTTTCTGCCTGACGCCCCCACCGAGCATCATTCGCAATGTCAACCATCGGCGAAAAAGTCCATGCTATCCCATTCGCACCGGCTTCTTTAGCCGCAATATGAGCACTTTCCTTGATTCCGTCGATATCCCAAGTGCTTGCCATCCCCAACGGAATAGGAAACAGGGTTTCATAACCATGTATCACATCCAGTCCTACCAGCAAAGGAATTCCCAAACGGGTTTGTTCAACTGCTATCCGCTGGAGTTCGCGTATTTTCTTCACCCCTTGCACGTTTAATACCGACCCTACATGACCTTTTAACAATTCCTGACCAATATTTGTCTGGAGAGGATTGCCTGTGTTGACATCATCTCCCGGCAACTGATTTAGCTGACCGATCTTTTCATCAAGAGTCATACGCGACATCAAATCATCAATAAACTGATTCATAGACTGCTGGGCTTCAGCAACCAGTCCTGTCAGGGAACAGAGCATCAAAATTAACAGTGTTTTCATTTTTCTTTTAAATTATATATTATCAAAGGTTTACTCAATTTTCAATTAGCTGGCAACTGTCAACTTCACAATGAGTTATTACAGTGCAGGCAGCAAAAACATATAGGTTTGACATCACCTCAAAGGCAAACGTACGAAAATCAAGGTGAAAATAGGAATAAAATGCGAAAAGTATATAATATCCAAACGAAAAATTGCAAAGAAAAAAGGAAGGCTGAAACCCCAGACGATTCTATCAAAACGCCTAAGCGTTTTTAATAAAACGAGTAGACGTTTCCATGAAAACGATTAGACGTTTTGGTATGAACATAAAAAAAGGGAATCTTCCCAGATTCCCAATCTTCATTAACCTTAAATCTAATACCATGAAAAACACGGTGCAAAGATATAGCTTTTATGTTATACAACACAATAACACACCGAAATAATGCTTGATTTTCACATTTTTTAAATTTACAACACCTCCCATTCTGATAAAAACAAAAAATAAAGTTTTCACTTGGGTATTCCTCGCCAAAACCGTATCTTTGTACGATTTTTAATCTACCCCAAAAAGAAAAAATTAATAACTTTCGCTTATGATGAAACGATTCGCAAGACTCGCACTATCACTTTTGTTATTAGGTTTTATACCAGCGTTTGCACAAACCATGAGTGATGCTCAAGTACTTGAGTATGTTAAACGAGCCATGCAGCAAGGAAAAGGACAGCAAGAAATTGCAGTAGAACTACTTAGCCAGGGAGTCACAGAAGAACAGGCTTTACGTGTCAAGGAGATGTATCAACAACAAATGGGAAGTACATCTACCTCTACAGAATCAAGCACGCAAGCTATTACAGCCAGCCGTATGCGCCAGATACAAGGCAGTTCAACTCAGGGAGTTCAAAGCAAGTCTTCGCAACTTGGAGGAAGCAAACTTGCACCTGCCAACGGAGCGAACGGATACGGCTTCGGATTCTACGAAAGCAACGGAGCAACTTCCGTCTTGGCAGACACTTTAAACTTTCCTAAGTATAATCCGGAGGATGAGGTTTTCGGCCGCAGTATTTTCAGTTCACCCAGCCTTACCTTTGAGCCGAACATCAATCTTTCCACACCGCAAAATTACCGGTTGGGACCGGGCGACGAAGTAATCATTGACATCTGGGGAGCCAGCGAAAATACCATCCGTCAGGAAATCAGCCCAGACGGATATATCAATATCCCTAATTTAGGCTTGGTTTATCTCAATAACAAGAGCATTAACGAAGCTGACGCTTTGCTGCAGGAAGAGCTGCGCAAAATTTATGCAGATGAAGCAAACCAGATAAAAATCAGCTTGGGAAATATACGAACCATTCAGGTTAACGTAATGGGAGAGGTAATGTTCCCGGGCACCTATACCCTCACCTCTTTTTCTACTGTATTCCATGCCTTGTACAGTGCCGGTGGGGTCAGCGCTATCGGTAGCTTGCGCAATGTCAAGGTTGCACGCGCCGGCAATACTGCAGCTACACTTGATATTTATGAGTATATCATGAAAGGGAAAATACAAGATGACATCCGACTGCAAGAGGGAGATGTAATTATTGTTCCTCCTTACGAGGCTTTAGTCAAAATAACCGGAAAGGTGAAACGGCCGATGCGATACGAAATGAAAGAAAATGAATCGATAGCCACACTGATAACCTATGCCGGCGACTTTACTGCCGATGCCTACAAAAAAACCATACGGGTGGTTCGCCAAGATGGCATTGAATACTCGGTGGCTACAGTGGATGAGAAAAACTATACCACATTCCAGATGAAAGACGGAGATGCGGTTTCTGTCGATCCGATTCTCGACCGGTATACCAATAAACTTGAAATCAGAGGTGCGGTTTATCACCCGGGTATCTATCAGCTAAGCGGCAATTTAAATACTGTGCGCCAGCTGGTTGAAAAAGCTGACGGGCTTTTGGGCGATGCTTTCACCGCACGTGCCGTACTCTACAGAGAACGTGAAAACCTGACTCGCGAAGTTGTATCGGTTGACATCAAAGGTATTCTCAACGGAACAAGTCCGGATATTGCCTTACAAAAGAATGACGTACTGTATATTCCGAGCATTCATGACTTGCAGGACTGGGGAAAAGTGACCATCTCAGGAGAAGTAAACAAGCCGGGCGACTATACTTATGCAGACAATATGACTTTGGAAGACTTGGTAATTACCGCCGGAGGTTTGAAAGAGTCGGCATCTGTGGTCCGCGTTGATATTGCCCGACGCATACGTAATCCCAAAGATACGGGCGACTCTGAAACATCGGGTGAAAACTTTTCGTTCAGTCTGAAAGACGGCTTCGTTATTGACGGAACTCCTGGATTTGTTTTGCATCCATATGATCAGGTAGTGGTACGCCGCAGCCCAAGCTATAGCGAACAAGTCAATGTTACGGTATTAGGCGAAGTGTTATACACTGGAAAATACAATCTTATCACTAAAAGTGAACGCCTCAGCAGCATCATCAAGCGTGCCGGCGGAATCAGCAAATTCGGATACATACGCGGAGCAAAGCTAACCCGTGTGGCCAATGAAGAAGAGCTGAAACGTATGCAGGACATGATTAAAATGATACGTAAAGAGGTGGGTGAATCAATAGCCAACTCAATGGACCTGACAGTTGACAGTACGTTTACGGTAGGAATTGATTTAGAGGCAGCATTAGCTAACCCCGGAAGCGATGTAGATATTGTTTTACGTGAAGGGGACATCATCAAGGTTCCTGAATACAATAATACGGTTAAAATCAGCGGAGCTGTCATGATGCCTAACACCGTTTCATACTTGAAGAATAAAAAAGTAAGCTATTACTTAAGTCAGGCAGGAGGATATTCTACACAAGCCAAGAAAAGCAAGAAGTTCATTATCTATATGAACGGGCAAGTTGCTGAGGTAAAAGGAAGCGGAAAAAAACAGATAGAACCGGGATGTGAAATCGTTGTTCCCAACAAAACGAAGAAATTCAACTTTGGCAACCTGATGTCGAATGCCACTTCATTCGCTTCACTGGCTACAATGATTGCCTCATTGGCTAATCTTTTAAAATAAGATTTTCATAGTATAATACACCTTACAAAGTCAAGGCCTGTAACAAAAAGCGCTTACAGGTCTTGACTTCGTTAAAAAAAAGAGATTCTACTTTATCCTTACACTTTGATTTACAGCCACACAAGCACGCCCATTTATCAAAACATCTATTTTCAATCTACAAATTAAAATACAAGGATAGCACCTTTGAAATATCAGAAATAAACTATATTTTTGCCTAAATAAGACTATTGACAACAAATAAAACAAACGAATTCGAATCAGGAAATATCTAAAATATAACAATGGAAAATCTGTATATCATTATCGCGGCTTTTATTACAGCTGTTATATTAGGACGAATCATCATACCGAATATTTTGGTCATCTCAATGAGAAAGCGTTTATTCGATGAGCCCGATGCGCGGAAAATACACAAGCGCCCTATCCCCCGCTTAGGTGGTGTTACTTTCTTTCCGGTCATTGTTTTCACTTTATGTACCTTTACAGCCATTCATCTGTTTAAAGGTCATTTTGTATATAATATCATCACACTCAATACAGCCCGTGAAATGTTATTTCTCATTTCCGGACTAACGTTATTATACATTGTGGGTATTGCTGACGACTTGGTTGGAGTGCGTTACCGCAAGAAATTTGTAGTACAAATTATCTCTGCAGCCATGTTTCCTATTGCAGGACTTTACATCAACAGTTTCTACGGCTTATTTGGCATCAATGAAATTGACCCTATAATTGGCATTCCTTTTACCATGCTGCTGGTGGTTTTCATTACGAATGCTATCAACTTGATAGATGGTATCGACGGATTGGCATCTGGACTGAGCATGGTGGCGCTGGTGGTGTTCGGGGTAATCTTCGTGCATTTCCAATCATGGATCTATGCCTTGCTTGCCTTTGTCAGCGTAGGGGTCATCATCCCGTTTTTCTCGTATAATGTATTCGGAAATGCAGACCGCGGGCGCAAAATCTTCATGGGAGACACCGGTAGCCTTACCCTTGGCTATATTCTTAGTTTTTTTGTCATCCGCTTTTGCATGCATGAGCCAAATTCAATGATGCAAGTGCAAGGAAGTCCGGTTCTGATTGCATTCAGTGTCTTAATGGTTCCGTGCCTGGATGTAGTCCGTGTGGTTTTACGCCGTGCCCGTAACAGAAAGCCTTTATTCCTTCCCGACAAGACACACATTCACCACAAGTTTCTGGCAATGGGATTTTCTCCTCGCCGGGCACTCATCACAATTCAGATTATGTCGGCCTGCTTTTGTGCATTTACCATGGGAGCGCTTGATTTCATGAACAACACTGTCATTTTCATTATAGACATAGCCACATGGACATTGCTGAATGTCTGGTTCGACAAAATCATCAATAAAAAAGATCAACCACACAGAAAAAAAGGAATATAATACGATTAAAATGAGCAAAAAAGTAAGTATCGCAGAGTTCACAGAAAAAAACTTTGCCGATTCAAGAAAAACTTATTATTTTGCAAATACTACTTACTATTAATCTTAAAAATATGAAAGGTATTGTTTTAGCCGGAGGTTCAGGTACACGCCTTTACCCTATAACCAAGGGAGTCTCTAAGCAGTTACTTCCCATTTTCGACAAACCCATGATTTATTATCCTATTTCAGTTCTTATGTTAGCTGGAATACGTGAAATTTTAATCATCTCCACTCCGCATGACCTTCCGGGGTTCCGCCGTTTATTAGGTGACGGAAGCGATTTTGGAGTACGCTTTGAATATGCCGAACAGCCTTCTCCAGATGGATTGGCTCAAGCTTTCATCATCGGAGAAGAATTTATCGGGAATGATGCAGCTTGCCTCGTTTTAGGGGATAATATTTTTCATGGAAACGGTTTTACCGCTTTGCTCAAAGAAGCCGTACGTACTGCCGAGGAAGATGGAAAGGCTACTGTTTTCGGATATTGGGTAAGCGACCCCGAACGCTATGGTGTAGCTGAATTTGATAAAGAGGGTAATTGCCTATCAATTGAAGAGAAGCCTCAGCAACCCAAATCTAATTATGCCGTAACGGGACTTTATTTCTATCCGAATAAAGTGGTTAATGTTGCCAAGAACATCAAGCCCTCAGCCCGCGGGGAACTTGAAATTACAACGGTAAACCAGCACTTTTTAAAAGATGGAGAACTTAAAGTGCAGACCCTGGGAAGAGGATTTGCATGGCTGGATACCGGAACACACGACTCACTGGCTGAAGCCTCGACTTACATTGAAGTGATTGAAAAACGACAAGGGCTGAAAGTGGCTTGCCTGGAAGGCATTGCCTTACGCCATGGATGGATTACTCCAGAAAAAATGCAAGAGTTGGCAAAACCGATGTTGAAAAACCAATACGGCCAATACTTACTGAAGGTCATTGAAGAACTAAAACATAATAAATAAAGAGCATGGAAGTTATCAAGACTCCTATCGAGGGAGTTGTTATAATTGAACCTCGCCTGTTTAACGACGGGCGTGGTTACTTTTTTGAATCATTCTCACAACGGGATTTTGAACAGCAAGTGCGTACCGTCCACTTTGTTCAAGACAATGAAAGCAAATCGAGCTACGGAGTATTACGTGGACTTCATTTCCAGAAGCCACCCTTTGCTCAAAGTAAACTGGTAAGAGTTGTAAAAGGAGCAGTATTAGATGTGGCAGTAGATATACGTAAAGGCTCGCCCACCTTCGGACAGCATGTAGCTGTAGAACTGACAGAGGATAATCACCGCCAGTTTTTTATTCCTCGTGGCTTTGCGCATGGGTTTAGTGTGCTTACCGATGAAGTGATTTTCCAATACAAGTGTGACAACTTCTATTCACCTCAAAGTGAAGGAGCGATTGCATGGGATGACCCGGCGCTCGGCATCGACTGGAAGATTCCTGCTGATAAAGTGATTTTATCTGATAAAGACAAAAAACATCCTTTGCTAAAAGATGCAGAGTGGCTGTTTGATTACAATGATACACTTTATTAATAACAGTATTACAAAAGAGGTGATAACCGATATGCAGATTTAACTGCTGACGATTATCACCTCTTTTCTTATAGACAGTTAAGGGGTCAACGGCTTGCCTTCGTAGAAAGTTTCTCCAAAAAATACACACTGAAAAAACCAATAAGAGCTAAAGTTACAGCTTCCCATACTTGCCCGGATGGTAAAATATTAGATTCAAGTTCTATTATATGCCCATCGGCCATCGTTTCTATCTTCTCTTTCCAAGGCCATACTTTGTTTAATGAACCGAGCATAAAACCGGTTAAAACAGCCAATGTTATGTTACGGAAGTTCTTTAAGGCATAAGAAAGAACACGCGAAAAAGTGGTTATTCCAATAAAAGCCCCCGCAGCAAAAATCAGCATGACTTTTATATTCAAGGTCTTTACAGCCTCCATTATAAAGAAATATTTTCCCAAAAGAACCAGGATGAAGCTCCCGGAAATACCCGGAAGTATCATTGCACAAATAGCAATAGCTCCACAAATAAAAATAAACCACCATTCTGCCGAAGTTTCTGCCGGAGTAGCTATGGTAATATAAAACGCAATGATTGCTCCTGCCACGAATCCTGCAATGGTCTTCCAGTTCCATTCTTTTATATCCTTCGATACAAACCAGGTAGAAGCCAAGACTAAGCCGAAGAAGAATGACCACACCAATACCGGATGGGCTACCAACAGCCAAGTTATGACTTTTGCCAATGAAAACACACTGATTCCAATACCCAAAAGGATAGAAAAAAGGAAATTAGCATGAATATACTGCCAAAAAGCTTTCAGATTGCCGGAGAACAGCAATTTCAAACTTTCCCCGTTAATACTTTTTATAGAATTAATCAACTCGTCATAAATACCCACTATAAAAGCAATTGTTCCACCGGATACGCCTGGAACCACATCGGCTGCTCCCATACCCATTCCTTTAAGAGTTAGAATGGCATAGTCTTTTAATTTACGTTCCATCTTTGTGTTATCAACAAAATAGAGACACAAAGAGCAGAATGAGCAAACTCTACGACTTTGTGCCTCTAATTCTATTTCAAGAAAGTTTTATTTTTCATTTTCAGTCATTATTCCCACTCGATTGTGGCTGGTGGCTTAGACGAAATATCATAACATACACGATTTACTCCTTTTACCTTGTTTATGATATCATTTGACACCTTAGCCATGAATTCATAAGGTAAGTGAGCCCAGTCGGCTGTCATGGCATCTGTACTGGTTACTGCACGTAAAGCTACGGCACGTTCATAAGTACGCTCATCTCCCATTACACCTACGCTCTGAACTGGCAGCAAAATTACTCCAGCCTGCCATACCTGATGGTAAAGAGCTACTTCATTACCGGCTTCGTCTTTCACCTTCCAATCACGCAAACCTTGGATAAAGATATCATCAGCATCTTGCAAGATTCGCACTTTTTCAGGAGTAATATCTCCCAGGATACGTACGGCCAAGCCCGGTCCGGGGAAAGGATGGCGTGTAATCAGGTGCTCAGGCATACCCAACTCACGACCTACACGGCGAACTTCATCTTTGAACAGCAAGCGCAAAGGTTCGCAGAGTTTCAGATTCATTTTCTCGGGCAAACCTCCCACGTTATGATGGCTCTTGATTACCGTTCCTGTAATTGATAATGATTCAATGCAGTCAGGATAAATTGTGCCTTGAGCCAGCCATTTTACGTCTTTAATCTTATGAGCTTCTTCATCGAATACATCAATGAATCCTTTGCCTATAATTTTACGTTTACGTTCAGGTTCTGTTACACCTTCCAGTTCTGAGAAGAACTTTGCACTTGCATCCACTCCAATCACATTCAGTCCCAAGCATTCATAGTCATGAAGCACGTTCTTGAATTCATTCTTGCGAAGCATTCCGTGGTCAACGAAAATACAAGTCAGGTTCTTTCCGATAGCCCGATTTAACAATACAGCTGCTACTGAAGAATCAACCCCTCCACTCAAGCCTAAAACAACTTTATCATCGCCCAACTGTGCCTTTAATTCGGCTACTGTAGTTTCAATAAATGAGGCTGCGCTCCAATCTTGTTTACCTCCACAGATATCAACAACAAAGTTCTTCAAAAGCTGTGTACCATCTTGGCTGTGGAATACTTCCGGATGGAACTGTACGCCCCATAATTTTTCACCTTCAGCCTGATAAGCTGCTACGGCTACTTTATCGGTTGAAGCAATGATTTTAAAGTTTTCCGGAATAGCTGTAATAGTATCACCATGACTCATCCAAACCTGTGAACCTTCACGAACACCTTTCAACAAAGGATTCTGATGATCGAAAGTCGCAAGATGAGCACGTCCGTACTCACGTGTATTGGCCGGCTCCACTTTACCTCCATTCGTATAGGCCATAAACTGAGCACCATAGCAAATTCCCAAGATAGGATATTTTCCACGAATCTCAGATAAGTCTACCTTGAAAGCCTTTTCATCGTAAACAGAGAAAGGGCTTCCCGAAAGAATGACACCAATTACCGAAGGATCATTGTGAGGAAACTTGTTGTAGGGAACAATCTCGCAATACATGTTCAACTCACGGACACGACGACCGATAAGCTGTGTGGTCTGTGAACCGAAATCAAGAATAATGATTTTTTCCTGCATATTGTGTTATATGATAAATATTCTATGCGTGCAAAGATACTTAGAATTTTTCAGATATGCTATGAAGCAAGAGCTTAAAAATTCATTTTCTTTACACGCATAGTGCTCAAGAAGATTAATCACCGATATTAATCATCGATATCAATCACCTGCATATTATTATCAAAAGTTATTTCCCATCGGTTAGATAACTTTACTTCTATCTTATGTTTATCGCGTTCTATTTTCTGGATTACAGTTCCCGGATAATTTTGCTTCACATAATCACGGATGGGCTGCGGAATAATCTCTGCTGGAATCTCACCTGTTTTATATAGTACTTCTGTCCATTCACCCGAACGGTCAAATTCCACTTTGCTTCCGTTGGTAAACAACACTTCATAAGTCTTTGACAAAAATTCGGTCTCTACCTTTGCCAATGCCACTTTATTGTCTTTAAAATAAGTAGTGATAAATGTTTGAGCAGGAGTAGGCAACTGGCCGATTTGAACGGTCTTCACATTATCTGCTTTTGAAACAACTGAAAGAGCAAACAAACCTACTAATAAAAAAACTAATTTTTTCATATGATTCACTTTTTATGGGTTAATATTTTATTGTACAGCAAAGATGTAATGGAAATCTGAAAAGATTCTGAATAATGCTTGGAAGCAATTTGATTTAACATAAAAAAACAGGGAATCTTCAGTAACGGCAAAATGGGGTCGTTAGTAACGACCAAGCTCTGCTGTTACTAACGACCGCCTCATCTTTTACTTCTCCTAAAAAGGCTCTTTGCACGTATATTACATCCATCCTACATACGATATTTACGAAGGTGCATGGGAAACCGTAAACTGATGACGGCGGTTTATGTAACTATAACTAATGATTAAATGATTTACCTTACAGATGGAATCAACCAGTGCCAAGCCAAGACCAGTAGATCCTTCTTTCTTCTTTCCCTGATAAAATCGCTCAAAAATTCTATTCGGATCCAAAGGTTCCTTCCCATCGTTGCTGACTATAAACGATTCTCTGGTAGAATGTACCTCTATCTCTCCACCCTCCGGAGTATGAACAAAAGCATTTTTCACCAAATTTGTCAAAAGAACAGAAGCCAGCGATTCACTTATAAAAAGAGAAAAACATCCTTCACTTTTAACCTTTACCTGAAGTCTACGATAGGAATACGCTTCTTCATAGTCAGGGAGATAGGTATCCAGCAGATCATTAAGGCAAATATTTTTCACATCACTGAACTGATGGTTTTCAATTTTACATAAAAGTAAAAGTGATTTATTCATTCTCGTCAAGTTTTCCAGTGTTTGATGAGTTTTAGCCAGTTCCGTAAGCTGTTGTTCTGTAAACGAACCTTCATCCATCAGCGCTTCAAGCCTGTTTTGGCAAATAGCCAAAGGAGTCTGCATTTCATGAGAAGCATTTCCTATAAAAAGCCGCTGCTGCTCAAACTGCTTTTCACTCCGCTCTACTGCAATCATCGTTGCCTCATTGAGTTTACGAAACTCGGTTATTTGAGTCTTATTTTTCAATGGAGCAGTTTTCTCGCCCAGACGATACTGTTCCAGCCACTCCAGCAACACATACAGAGGCTTCATATTACGCTGAAAAACTCCTGCATTTACAGCCAGAATAGAGAGCAGCAAGATGATATACAGAAAGACAATCCACTCTAACATAGCTTGCCGCAAATCATATTTTTCAATGGTCGGCGTATAAACCACCAGCTCTTTGTAGCTACCACTGTCTGTTTTAAATATAACCATCAAGACCCTTGCGGGTTCTTCTTCTTTTTTCTCCTCTATATAAACCATTTCATCGTGATAGGATATATGGGGATGCTGCTGAGCATACTCTTCACTTACATCATATAAATAATACTGATTATTTGACCCATTACTGCTCGACGGCAATTCTTCATCGGAAAGCGCACGTATTATAATTGTCTCTGCATAATCGGTCAATGAGTCATCGGTTTCATCGTTCACTTCTTCTATCATTGCCCAATAGAAGAACACAGCCCAAAAGGAAAGGACTAAAACCAACAAGACGGACACCCGCCACATTACCCAATGGAAAAGCTTCATTCTAAAACAAATTTATAACCAATACCATAAACTGCTTTTAATTCCGGAGTCGCGCCTGCATCTTTTAAGTGTTTACGCAAGTTTTTTATCTGAGCATAAATAAAATCAAAATTATCAACCTGATCAATATGGTCTCCCCAGACTGACTCAGCTAATGTATTTTTATTTATCAGCCGACCGGGACGCAACATAAAGTATAAAAGAATATCGTATTCTTTACGGCTCAGCTCTACTTCTTTTTTTTCAATAAACACCTTAAAGGAGTCGGGCACTATCTCGATGTTACCATATTGTATGCGCTGCTCTCCCTGGTAAGCCTTCCGCCTCAACAAGCTTTTCAGCCGAGCATGTAATTCCGCGAGATAAAAAGGTTTGGCCAAATAATCATCTGCCCCCAAATCAAGCCCCTTTACCTTATCCTCCAATGAGTCTTTTGCTGAAAGAATAATTACATTGGTATGCTTCCCCAGTGCCTGCAGTTCATGCAGCAAGTCAAGTCCGGTTCCATCAGGCAACATGATATCCAACAGGATACAATCATAATCATAATCTTCAACCTTGCGCAAAGCCGTTTTGTAATCGGATGCTTGAGAAACAATATAACGCTCTTTTTCCAATGAGTCAACCATTATTTCCCGCAAATTATCATCATCTTCCACTATCAATATTTTCATAATAAGATTCTCTTAAAGACAACACAAAAATAACAATTTAAATAGATCAGCAAAGGCTTTTTCCAAAAAAAGGAGACTCCGCCTCACAGCGCAGTCTCCTCTCTAATCGATATTTATAAAAAATTAAAGTTTGTCTGTGATTCCTTTTCTCTTTTTTAGAGAAAGGAAAACAGGCATCGTCAAACAGTTTATTTAACTTGCATTTCCGAAACATTCAGTTTACGCGGCTCTTCAGGAGTTCCATATGCTTCTTTTTCTAAAGTCAACGTACGATACCCATTTACAGCCGAATGAATACGGAGTTTGATTCCCTTTGAATACTCAAGCTCGCTTTTCAAAGTATTTAAGTTATAGCACACAGCCCCGGGAACTACTTGGTTTAATGTATCACCATAAGTATGATAACGATACTCCAAATAAATATAACCATCTTCTTTAAAAGAAGCATCAGATTCTACTTTCCGGTTCCGGACCAAGCTTACACGGTGTGCTTTTGACCTCGGAACTTTCTGTTGGAAAGTCATATTCAAATATCCACCGGAAAGCCATATATTATGGATATATGCAGGGTCATCTCCATACTCTTTTTCATTCTCAGCAGTAAGTTCTTCTACGGGTTTAGTCAGAATCGGATTAATCAATTCCGGCTTAATAGCATAATCATACCCTTGAAAATCTTTCTGCAACGGATTAAAATAAAGTATAGCCCGATCTCCCTCGTTCCCCCGGTAACCAGTAATGGCCGTTGCCGCAGGCCACATCGTTCCCCAACGGTCACCGATGAAGCTATAGGCACCATCTCCTTCAACATGTACGGTTACCCAGTCTACACCTAAATCGCCAATTGAATATCTATCATCATCATTGCAGCTTTGAAATACGGTTGAAATTGCTAACAGTAAAGCTGCTCCGTATCGTTTCAGTTTTCTCATATTTTCTCTTTTAAAGTATTTATCTAAAAAAAGACGATACAAGTAAAATACTGCATGGTGCTAACATTAATTAACGAGAAAGTCTTCCTCAATACATTGTTATTCATCCCATACAAGATAAGCAGAAACCAACCAATGGTTCATCTTTTCACCATCAATTTCCTGAGCATCCGGGATATTTACCGTAAAGGTATGTTTGCCTGCTTTTATTTCACCTAAAGCCACTTCTTCCGGCAATACATCACTTCCCGGACACCAGTTTGAACGAGACTTGTCAGATGAAGCCAGCGGCTCTTCTACCTCTTTCACTTTATATCCATCCGGACTGATATAAGCTGCCAAGCGCTTAATAAGCCATACTCCTGTAGCTGGATTAAAGCGGCGGAACGAAGCACAGTCATCTCTCCAGGGAATGAAATTAATGACTTCCTGACCATCCACTGAAACAATGTTACGCTTCTGAACAAATTCATCTCCACCTGCATGACCGCCATGTCCGGTTACAATGTATTTCAGACGCACATTTTTTGCATTTTCAGGAATTACAAAATCAGTTGAAACCGCCTTACGTGCAAAAATATCGGGATAAGACTGACCGATATAATACACGGTATTCATCAGTGGTTCCACATGACGGTTCACCCGCTTATCGCAAGTAATTTTACTTTCCTTGAAGTTCAGTTCCATACTTGCCACATAACCTTCCGGAGTCCAAGTATCAATGAATATACCTACATAAGCTTCTCCTTCAAGAGCGGGATACAAATCTGTAATATCCTGCTCCCACTGCACACATTTTTCCCACTTCGGGATATATACCGGACGACGCTTGCTTGACAAAGAATCATCTTCCTCACTATAATGCCCTACGCCAAACGGAGTCATGAAGCGCATCAACTCAATAGTCGGCAAATAATTATCTCCGGCAACGATACCTACCATATTCTCCAGTTTCGTGCTGTCAACAGCCGGAAACTGTTTTTCACCCTGAGCAATGCTCATCAAGTTAACTGCCGACTCTTTCGGCAATACGAAACAAGAGCCTGACTTGTCCCAACGGTCACCATTAGAAGCCACAGTAACCTTCACGCTGACCTTCACATCGCGCTGATAAGAAGGAACCTGAATTTTCTTCAAAATAATACGGCCGTTCACTAAATGGATAATACCATCCTTGTCGGCTTCTGAGAAATTAGCATATACATCCGGAGTAAAGCGGATGTTCGCCTTATTAAACACCTCTAAATGCAAATCGCCCACTGCAGGCAGTTCTTTATGTCCGCCAACACAAGCTGTCAGCGAAGACAGTAAAAACAAGGAAAAAATGATTGTTTTAAAAAAGTTTGTTCTCATGGTTTCTTAAATATTATTTGTTTCTTTAGAAAATAAGGAGACCAGATACGAGAAGCCAGTTTTATACCGGGCCAACTCGTATCTAGTCTCGAAAGTCTATTGTATTACTTTACTTTAAAACCTTTCTTATCCAAGTAAGCCTTAAATCTGCGCATATACTCTTCATCCGGACCATCAAAAAAAGATACGCCCGAAGCACCATTATTAAAGGCTTCATCAAGTGCTTCTTCAAAAGTATCTTTAATGTCAGGGAACATCAATCCGGCATAAATCTTAGCTCTACCATTGATAGTCTTTACACTTTCTTTTACCGAACGGCCAATCCATTCCGGACCCTCATAATAGAATCCGTTATAAATCATCGGGAAGTATGCATCAAGCGACCATTCACCCCAGTCCTGACGCACCATTTTGCGAGCCATCGACGGACCCGGGAATACAGCTGAACTGATATGTTTTCCATCGGCCTTAATAGTCTGTGTAATTTTATTTACAATGCGAGTAATAGCATCCAGACGGAAGTTAATCCATGACTGATCTTCCATCGGGAACTTCAGTTCCAGCGGATCACGACCGGTTTGTTCCTTGAATTTTTTACGGCAAACGTCACAGTAGCAATAATCATACTCCGGCATTTCGTGAGTCTGCTCAATACCATAATTCTTCCACAAGCTAACCGGCAACACAATATCCGGGAAACGGACGTAGTCCAGATGAACGCCATCTACATACGGAAGATTAGCTTCCTTCAAGTAATCTGCTGCCAAATATTCAGCCACTCCTTCATGATTCGGGCACAAGAAGCGGTAATAATCTACATAAGCAGGTTTGTCATAACAAGATTCACCTTTGCGATTAACAGCAAACCAGTCTGGATGTGTTTCAAGCACTTCACGGCGATTCATTGTCCACTTCCAGTAATGAGCCTCCAAACCGGCTTCTTTACACATACGATACGTATCTTCATCATAGCCTTCGAACATAACACCGCTAAAGCCACATTCTTTCATCAAAGCAAAATACTTCTTGTAATACGCATCTCCCTTTTCTTTGTTAATACGCATCCATACCCAGTTTTTCACTTCTCTCTGAGCAATAGCTTCGCGAGTAAACTTACCGTTCTGGTCAACCACATAATTTACCTTTTCTTCAGGCACACTGACTGCAATACGGAACGTATTAGCCGTAGCTTCCACCTTCACTTCAGCTCCTGCTGGCAATCCGCTCAATTCAGCATCTGTCAAGAAAAAGTTTTCTGCTGCACGCAAATAATTCTTTTCCTTTGCGTAGTTATCTAGCTGCGCATAAAACATCGCCCACAACAGTTTATAAGCTGCCATGTTATACGGATACTTAAACGAGTCAGTACCCTGTCCTACGGTTTTATCCGACAAGTACAAGAATCCCCAGCGGTCGGGCATATGCATATCAATCTTTCCGGTAGGCATCCATACCCAGTTTTCTTCACGCTGACCCGGCTTCAGCCACTGTACGCGTGAGAAATTAATACGCCAGTAATTACCAGCCACTGCCGGATTTGAAAAGTTTACAGTCAACGCTTTGTGAGGAATAGCCATTTCTACGCTCCACTGCTTATCTTTATCTTTCGATTTATTCAACGTACCCTCACGGTGAACAGCCAGTTTAAGTCCCGGACAGTCCCACTGCACCATAAAGTTACCACCCGAACGGTAAGGTTTATCCAGCATCAAATCGAAAATAACACCTTTGGCATTATTTTCAATTTCGAAATAATTCTGACCATCTCCATCCGGATCCAAAAATACCTCAAAATCGTTATCATAATAGATAATTGTATCACGCTGGCTTAGCTTTGCTTTAATATCATCTTCCTGAAGAGTAGCACCTACATAAAGATACTCATCATCCCACAACATTTTAGCCGATGTATCATAGCAAGGCTTAGCAAAACCTTCTCCACTGATGTCAACAAACGACTGGGTGGGTTGAGTTTTCTGCCAATCGGCTTCAGTAAGTTTGCCATCAATTTTCAACTTCCCTGCAGTACGATAACACACATAACCTTCGGGCAAGGTCAGCACACGCTCATACTTTGAAAATAAGTTCTGCGCTCCCAGTTGAGCAACAACCGCCAGCGCAAACAAACTGCACAAAAACTGTCTTCTCATGTTTAATGTTTATATTATAAGGGGTTAATTACTTTCAATCACTTTTCCTGCTCCGCGATATAACTTAATCGGACCATCCAGAAGTACTGCAATCACAGTTATTTGCGAATCGAGTACCCTTTCAGGCACATCAATATACAAGTTTCCGGGAACCTCACTCCAATAGTTCTTATTATAAACTTTATAGCTCAACATATTTCCGCTACCTACAGCCCATACACGGTTAACCTTATTCATCAATCCCTTTACTTCAATCGGACCGTTCGGTTTATACGGCAAGTACAGGTATAAAATATCTCCTGCCTTGTTCAAAGTGGTATACCCCTGGAAGTGTTCGTTCGGTATACCCGCCTTTGTATCATAAATAGCTTCTTTATGCTTTTTCGTCCAGCGGCCAAACTCCTTTAATACCGCAACTTGTTCTTCAGGAATAGTACCGTCTTCCTTCGGTCCGATGTCAAGCAACAGGTTTCCACCCATACTCAAGCAGTCAACAAAGGTACGAAGCAAAATGTAAGGCGATTTATAATTTGCATCGGTATGCTGATATCCCCATGAATCATTCATCGTCATACATAATTCCCAATACGGATTTTCAGGCTTCACTACAGGCACTCCCTGCTCTGGAGTAGCATAGTCACCATAGCCTTGAATACGAGAGTTGATGATTACATTCTTGTTTCCCGAGCGCAACAAATCAACAATACCTTTTGAATTCCAAGCCTCGGCAGTCTGTTCCCAGTCGCCGTCAAACCAATAAAGATCGGGCTTCCATGTTTTATTCAGTTCAGACAACTGCGCCATATTGAAATCAACAAAACGCTTCCATCGTGCCGGATCGTCCTTATAACGTACCTCTGTACGAGTCTTATTCGGATAATCCTCATGCGACCAGTCAAGCAAAGAATAATAAAATCCCAATTTCAAATCCTGCTTACGCACTTCCTTTACAAACGGGTCAATCAAGTCACGACCAGCCGGAGTAGATTTCACCGTACTCAAGTTTCCTGCCTTTGTATCCCAAAGCGCAATACCGTCGTGATGTTTCGTGGTAATGACCGTATAGCGTGCCCCGCTCTCCTTTATCAAATCCACCCATTCTTTCGGATTATACTTTGAAGCAGTAAAACTGTTTTTCTGGTCCATATACTCTTCGTATGGCAGATACTTATTAAAGAACGACCAGCTTTCAGCCACTCCATTTACAGCATATACGCCCCAATGGATAAAAACACCTAGTTTTGCATCTGAAAACCACTCCATCCGCTGTTTTTTCTGCGAATCACTCTCACCCGACTGCTGAGCTGCTACCGGCGAAGCTGCACACCCCAACAAGACAAGCAGCGACAATAATTGTTTTTTCATCATGATATTAAAATAATTTTGTCCGTAATCATCCCAATGTAAAGGCTATGTCACCCGCCTATACATTAGGGTGATTACGGACGATGATTAAAAATTAAATTTACGAAATACACTTCGTTCATCACACCTATTCTTAGAAAATAACTTTCCATGCTCTTTTTTTAAAGGAATTAATTAACATCTCCGAATAGTTCATCCCTCAATTTTATTTTCATAGACAAAGTTACAAACTTTCTTTAAAAATCCAACTTGCTTCTTTAAATTCCCTTGGTTAAAAAGCCTATTTTACAGCAGAAAAAGAAAAACAGGAGTATAAAGAACAAAGAATGCAGTCTGAAGACAAGCCGTTCTTCGCCCTTTACACTCCTGCTTAAAAACAAGGCGTATTATTATTTTACTTTAGCACCCAATGACCACCAAAGCGGTGTCACAGTGTTATCTTTACCACCCAACAGTTCCAACGCGTGGTTGTAAGCGGCCTCATCGGAAGTAAGCAGAGATTGCGGGTAACGCATACGCTGCGGATAATACTTCCATGACTGACCAGCTTCCCATGAGTTGTTACGCCAGTCTGTCAAATCAGAACCCGTCATCACAGTTGCAGTATTTGCCGGCAGGTCAAAGAACGGCAAGCCCAGGCGACGGTGGTCTGACCATACTTCCTGCACTACATAAGGCATCTGAGCCAGATACTTCTGAGTAATAATCTTAGTCAGTTTATCATTCAGTTTCTTACCCGGATATAAAATCTTAGAAGCATCAGGATAATTATAAGTTACCGTCTTATCTCCCGCTTTCTGATTATATCCATCTTTATAGGTAGCCTGGAATGAAGCAGGCTCTGCTGTATGTGTATATTTTACAGAAGTACCCACACGGTTGTAATCTTCTGAAGCGAGATAATCTTCTGCAAATTCAGAAACGCCGAAATAGTCGAAGCTGGCACGGACACCATCCTCATAAGCTTGCTCATCGGTTACACCATCGGTATTCCAGTTACGAAGAGCAGCTTCAGCCAAGAGGAAGTGAGATTCCCAAGCGCCGAAGAATACCACACGTCCCAGACCTTCTTCACCACCCATACAGTAGTCTTGTGCCCACAACGGATAGATAGAGCGAATACCTGAAGAAGTGGTGATAAAGCCATTCTTTTCCAATCCTTCAGACCAGCCGCTCGATGAGCCGACCGGTACTCCGTTCCACGTATTGTCACCTTTCACCCACATACTATCCTTATCTGCAACAACCAGATAAGAACCTCTAGCATCGATTTTAGTATTCTTAATATCCGAAGTTACAGCGTTAGTTGCTTTGTTATCGTTGACCATCCAGAACATTTTCAAAGCACGCGGATCGAGGTTTTCCGGAATACCGTCCAACCAATACTGTTTCGTAGGATCATCCGTATTTGCCACAAAATGCTTTTCAAACTTGAGTCCCAAATAGGTATTTTTCTTTGCATATTGAGCCAAGTCGGCACGCTGCTCAGAAATCTTTACACCACCCAGGTTATTCATCAGATTAGCCATGGTAGAAGACAAAGCCTGCAAGTTCCATCCACGAGTATAAGGGTTAGAGTAGTCATTCCAGCCGTTGTCTGACTTAAACCAAAGCATATCAGCCTTATCCTTAATAAAGTTTCCACCTTTACAAGCATCTTCAAACTCTGTCTGAGCATCAGCAGCAATTTCAGTGTTAGTCAAACGCATCGCATAACGCATACGCAATGAGTTACCAAGTTTCTGCCACTTAGCAGCCTCATAGCCATAAGCAGGGTCACACTTAGCTTGATTTTCTGTAGGTTTAACCGACGTATCAATTTTCTTTACCGCATCTCTCAGTTCACTCAAGATAAACTGATACACTTCTTTTTCCGAGTTATAAGCCGGATTTTCTCCTTTTGCAGCTTCTAATGGATAAGGACCAAAAGTATCAGCAAACTGAGCAATTACCATCGCACGCCAGATGCGTCCGAACTGCTCCATATTCGCATAAAAAGGTTCATCCTTTGCACGGATAGCAGCCTGCTCAATCGCTCTGGTAGCAAAATTTATAGTAGAAGCTACACAAGGATAATAAAAGCTCGTAACATAGTCATCATTATATGTTCCAACAGAAAGCAATCCCGCTTCACCGAAAGCACGGGCAGCATCCCCCCAGTTCAAGTAATACATACGCTCACCGGTACTCGGGTCCATCTGAATTTTTCCGATTGCATTATTCAGGAAAAACTCAGGCTGTGTTGATTCTATCGGAGTTTTTGTCGGATCTATATTCACATCATCAAAATCTGAACAAGAAGCCAAACCAGCTACCAGTCCGACACCTAAAAAGAATTTATTGAAAGTTTTCATTTTAATTCACAAAAATGTTAGAAACCAAGGGTAACATTAAACAGATAAGAACGTGAGGTAGGCGAAGCACCGAACTCAAAACCAGTAGCATTGGTATTTGCCACCATGACTGATTCAGGGTCAATACCTTCCATGTCGCTGTAAATCATCCATACATTATTTACAGATACGCCCATTTTCACTTGCTGGAAGCATGTCTTCTTCAGCATTTCACGCGGGAAACTGTAATTCAGTGATACATTACGCAAACGGATATTGGTGCCATCATAGATGTTTGCTTCACCGATACCAGTATTTCCTGTACCTATACCCTTTGACCAATACTGCTGCGGAGTTACTTCAATGGTATTTACTTTATACCCTCCGTTACCGTCAGCAATCACACCATCTACTACAAACTTGTCACGGGCTCCGTTGGGCGCAGTTACTTCCGCACGACCATTAACCTGCAATGAATAGTTGGTGTATGAATAAATATCCCCGCCTAAGCGTCCGTCAATCTGGAAGCCTAAAGTAAAGCCTTTGTAGCTGAACGTATTGTTCCATCCCAACATACAGTCAGGCTGTTGGTCTCCGATTTTATAACTCTGACCATCGGTAGTAGGAAGACCTGCATCATTCAGAATCAGCTTTCCGTAATAAGGGCTATTCACATCTTCCACGCGGGCAAAGCGAGTTCCCCAGATTTCACCGTAGTTACCTCCGGCTACTGCATATACTTTCAATTCGGCAGCACCACCCAATTCGTATTTAGGAATACCGGGACCCAGTTCCAATACTTTATTGTTATTCTTTGAGAAGTTAATCTGTGTATCCCAGCTGAAATCGGCAGTTTCTACCGGACGAGCATTGATCATCAACTCAATACCGCTATTCTGAATATTACCGGCATTGATGATTTTATTTTTGAAACCAGACATTTCGTTCATAGGAACCTTCATTAACTGGCGTTCAGCATTTGATTTATACCAAGCCAAGTCAAATCCTAAACGGTTGTTAAAGAATTTCATTTCCAAACCAGCTTCCCATGAAGAAATCAACTCACTGCGCACGGTTGCATCGTATTTGGTATCACCCGGTTTTGCTGTGGTATTTCCCCAACGGTCAGAACCAATTTCACATGAGTTATAAAGCTGATACGGATCCATGTCATTACCTACCTGAGCAAAAGAAGCACGTGCCTTGGCATACGTTACCCATTCTGGCAATGGCTTTTCGATTTTGTTCAGCATATCGGTAATTACCCATGAGAGTGATACAGACGGATAGAAGAAAGAACGGTTTTCTTTCGACAAAGTAGACGACCAGTCATTGCGGAAAGTTGCATCCAAGAAAATCCATCCATTATAGTTCAAGCCTAATGTTCCATACAGAG
>Gatling_p1__coassemble_145_pt1 | contig 66627 bp, 54 predicted proteins | sample Gatling_p1__metabat2_high_PE_010 | metagenome-assembled genome bin Gatling_p1 | reverse complement strand
TACTTCATTATCTTTATAAGCTTCATATCCTGAGATAATTACCCGTTCGCCTTTTTCCAGTCCTTCGGTTACTTCGTAATACTGTGGATTCTGGCGTCCGATTCGTATCTTGCGGCGATAGGCTTTATCTCCATCTTTATCGACTACGAATATCCAGTTGCCTCCTGTAACTTGGAAGAAAGTACCCTTCGGAATCAGTACGCTTTCGGTGGGCTCACCTAGTTGGAGGTCAATGTAATACGTCTGTCCGCTGCGGATATTTTCCGGGCGTTCTCCTTCAAAGACAAAGTCGGTGCGGAAGCGTCCTTCACGTACTTCCGGATACACCTTGCGCACTTTCAGGCGGAACTGTGAACCTTGTCGTTCAAAGGTAGCCGGTAGCCCGTTGGTCACGCGGTCAATGTAGTGTTCGTCAATCATTGCTTCAATCTTGAAGTCGGAAAGGTCATTGATTTGACCCACCATTTGTCCGGCGGTAATGTTTTGTCCCAGTTCGGCATCCAGCAGTCCCAGTTCTCCGTCGATAGTGGCACGCACTTCCAGTTTCTCCTTTCGTTCACGGATGAGCAACACGTTCTTACGCATGTTTTGCAGATTGTCTTCCATCTGGTCCATCTGAATATTACGGTACAGAGAGTCTTGTTTGAGCCGTTCCGTGATGAGGCTTTGCTTTTTCAGGGCTACGTCATAATCTTCTTTTGCCTGGAGATACTCCTCACGGCTGATGAGCCGCTCTTGATAGAGCCGTTCGTACTGGCTGAAAGTACGCTGCTTGCGGCGGGAGTCAATGTCAAGCTGCACTTTTTCAGTTTCATTGTTCAGCTTGTCTTGCTGCATGGTGACCTGTGTATTTCGCAGCAGGTTTTGCTTTTCTGCCAGCTCTGACTCGGCGTTCAATATCTGAAGATCGAGATTTGAGTTACTCAGACGGAGAATGACATCTCCTTGTTTGACATGAGCGCCTTCTTCTACCACTTTCTCGCGCACGATACCTCCCTCTTCGGGGCTGAGCTGCACGACAGAAATGGGTTGTACTTGTCCGTTTACGCGGATGTAATCATTGAATTCGCCATAAGCCACTTCGGCTATATTCAAGGCACGTCCGTCTACTCTTAAAGTAGAAGCATGGTTTCCAAAGATAATCCATCCCACGATAAGCAGGATAACTGCTCCTCCGATGAGGTAGGGGAGATGACGTTTTTGAATACCTTTCTTTTTTTCTAATTGTATGTCCATAGTTTCTTTTTAATTTTCTGTTGTCAGTTGAATAATGTTCTCTCCTTTATAGTAGTCCACGAGTCGACATTTCATAAGGTATGTCAGTTTGCTTTGTAGCAGTAAAGTCTGGCTTTCGAGCAGTGTGGCAGCATTGTTTTGCACATCGAGCGAGGTCATCAGACCTTCTTCGTATTTTCGGCGAGTTACATGATAGGCCAGTGAGTCGGATGCGACCTTTTTTTCCATCTGAATACTTTCTCGCAGATAACCTTCGCGGTCTTGTACGGCCTGTTCCACCAGTTTTTGCAACTCTTCTTTTTGGGCTTCGTATTGTTCGCAGGCAATGCGGTAGTTGTTTCGTGCCTGACGGAGACTGGCTACTCCATTCATCCGGTTGAAGATGGGAATGCTCATGCTGATTCCGAAATACTGACCGAAATTGTTGTGAAACTGGCTTCGGAATCCGGGATAATTTGGGGCATGTAGCTCTTTATAATAAGAACTGGAGATTCCCCCGAACAGAGAGATGGAAGGAACGAGGTTTCCCCATGATATTTTCCGGTTCATGCGTGCCACTTCTTTGTTTAACGCCGACTGTTTTAATGTGGGATTTACTTGGATGGCGATGCGGTAAACTTCTTCAGCCGGCTCATGGTCAAGTTGGATAAAGCTGCTTGACTGAGTATAAACCAGAGTAGTATCAAGCACCAACGTATCCGATGAAGGATAGTTCATTTTCTGCTTGAGGGTGAGCATGGCTGTTTGAAAGAGGTTGCGCTGGCGGGTAAGGTTATATGCATCGGTAGCTTGCTGAGCTTCCATCTGTGCTACATCCGCACGTCCTTTGAGTCCCAGCTCTTCCTGACGTCTGGTCTTGTAAAGTAGTGAATCGCTTTCTTCAAATTTCTTCTGTGCCAAGTGAGCCGTACCATAATAATAGAGCGCATCAATATAGGCTTGGAAAGTTTCAAGAGCCGTGTTATCGCGTGCTTCCTCCAGCTCGGCTTTTCCTAATAATCGGCTGGCTTTTGCTCGCCGTACCTGATTAATCAGGCTTCCCCCCTTGAATAAACTGAGTGAAGCCTCAAGTCCGTATCCGTTGTTAAAAGTTGAGATATTGTTATACGTGTTGGTTTCCGGGTCAACCGAACGTCCGAAGTTATATTGTGCAGAGATGTTTCCGCTTATGCCCGGTAGAAAATTGCCGATAGCTTTTATCTGCTCCATTTTATCGTTGTCGGCTTCCAGCTGGCGCTGCTTTACTGTCCGGTTATGTGTCACGGCATAGTGCATACACTGGTCTATGCTCCACATTTCTTGAGCCATAAGGCTTGAAATGTGTGAACAGCTGCATAAGCACAAGGCGAAGATTATTTTTCTGTATGGTTTCATTTGATTTAGTCTATATAAGTTATAAACAGTAAATCAAATACTGTGCCATACTATTAACCATTTGTTTATTAGATAATTGCTTTGGTAGTGGGTTTGCTGGAGTGTCAAAAAATTAGACACCGCCTGTCTAATTTTTTGACATCGTTCACCTGTATTGAAAAAAGAAGATATGCAAGATAGTGGTAAGATAAGGCCCTGGTGGGGGTAGAAAGACACCGAGTTGTTTGGCTTGTTTTACTTTGTTGTTTTAGAAGAGATGTCTGAGTGTTTTCCAGAGAGGAGATGGTTGATGCATATGTATGGGGTCAGGTACAAAAGACAAAAGGCCGGATTAAAAATCCGACCTTAATATCTTTTCACGTAAAGCGATTGCTTAAGCTAATTTGCTGATGTATGCAGCCAATTTAGACTTCAAGTTGGCAGCTTTGTTCTGATGGATAATGTTGCGTTTAGCCAATTTATCCAACATTTTCTGTACACTAGGGAACAAAGCAACTGCTTCTGCTTTGTCAGTGGTAGCACGAAGTTTCTTCACTGCGTTACGCATTGTTTTAGCATAATATCTGTTGTGAAGTCTTCTTTTTTCTTCTTGTCTAATTCTTTTGATAGATGATTTGTGATTTGCCATCTCGACTAATCTTTAAAATTGTTCGTGATTTTGTTTATTATGTAGCCCGTGGGGGAATCGAACCCCCCTTTCAAGAATGAAAATCTTGCGTCCTAACCGATAGACGAACGGGCCATCCTTATGCTCCGGAAAGAACTTCCGGGCTTTATACGAGGACCTAATCTCTCGTTTGCGGATGCAAAGGTATGAATATTTTTTATTTTGCCAAAATATTCAAGGTTTTTTTTATGTTTGTCTACTATAATTTCTTTATGTCCGGACTTGATGACTTGGAATGTACCGGTTTGGCTTAAAGTTATTGTGAATGTGCATTTTCGGTTTAATCCCCGTTTGCTTCCGGTCTTTTCTTGTCATCGGCCTCTTGTGGCGTATTTTTGTTTGCCTCCGTGTCGTCCTTAGCAAGGTTGCTTTGCATATATTCTGTAGGTGTTACACCATAAGTATCTTTGAACGAACTTGAAAAATGTGACAGGCTGTTATAGCCTACTGCATAAGCCACTTCCGAGATGGTTAGTTTTTTTTCTTTTAAAAGTTCGGATGCCTGCTGCATACGAATGTTCTTGATGAAGTCGCGCGTAGACAAGTTGGTCAGTTCTTTCAGCTTGCGGTGCAGGTGAACCCGGCTCAGCCCTACTGCCTCGGCAAGCATTTCTACGTTGAGATTGGTTTCGGAAAGGTTTTCGTTGATAATCTTCATAATCTTGTCTAATAAGGCTTCATCGGCCGACTTGAGTGTGATTTTCTGAATCTTGTCACTTTGCTGCTGGATTCCGCTGAATTTATTTTTTAGAATCCGTCGGTTGGTTAATAAGCTCGCAATACGGCTTTTTAATATTTCGGTGTTAAAGGGTTTGACGATATAAGCATCTGCTCCTGTATCCAGCCCTTCTACCTGATCTTCTACCCGGTCGCGGGCAGTCAGCAAGATAACGGGGATATGGTTGGTGTTGGCATTCTGCTTGATTTTCTTGCATAAGGTCATGCCATCCATATTATCCATCATAACATCGCTTACCACAAGGTCTATTTCGTGGTTGAGCAAGTATTCATAAGCCTCTTTCCCGTCATTGCAGGTTGCTATTTTATATTCGTTAGCAAGTTCCTGTTTCAAGTAGTCTTGAATTTCTTTTTCATCGTCTACGATAAGCAGGGTCAGATTGTTTTTTGCTCTTTTCTTTTTCGGTTCTTCTTCGGTTTGCGGTAAAACCACTGTTTCTTTTTTGACCGGAGAATCAGAATTCAGGGAGATATGCTGTTCATTTTTTCTGCCTGCTTCTATTTCCTCCATGCTCAAGTGGTCACATCCTGAGGGGATGCGTACGGTAAACGTACTTCCGTTGCTTCCCGGGTTGTTGTCGGCTGTTATTGTTCCGTGGTGGAGTTCTACCAGCGAACGGGTCAGATGCAAGCCTACTCCGGTTCCGCCCTGATTATGTGTGATTCCGTTGTTTATCTGATAAAAGCGTTCAAATATAAAGTCTTTTTGAGCTTCATCCAGTCCGATTCCACTATCAGTTACTTTGATTTCAATATAGTGCCGCAAGGCTGTTTTAGCTTGTTTGTCTTCTCCGGTGGTTAAGATTACGGTGATGGTTTCCCCATCGGGAGTATATTTAAATGCGTTGGAAAGCAGATTCATGAGAATCTTGTCGAAATTATTTAAGTCAACCCAGGCTTTTACTTCTGGATTGGAATGTATAAACGAGAATTTGATATGCTTTTGTTGGGCTGTGTGCTCAAACGTAAGCATCAGGTCGTTGATAAATTCCACCATGTCGGTTTCACGGAATGAGAGGCGCATTTGTCCTTTTTCGATTTTCCGGATATCCATCATCTGGTTGATTAAGCGTAAGATGCGTTGGCCATTGCGGTAAATCATCAGATAGATTTTGTTTTGTTCCGGGTCTTGGCAGTTGGCTATCAGTTTTTCCAGTGGGTTGATGATGAGCGTCATCGGGGTACGTATCTCGTGAGATATATTAATGAAGAACTGCAGTTTTGCTTCATTCAGTTCTTCTGCATGTTTTAATTCGAGCATGTCACGGCGCCGGCGCATACGGATGCGTATATAGTTTATCAGATTGAAAAGCAAGGCGATGCTCAGCAAACTGTAAATGAGGTATGCCCACCATGATTGATACCATGGAGGTGTGATGGTTATATGAAGGGTGCGTATCTCCGACAGGTGATTTCGTGTAACGGCACGTACCTCGAAGGTATACCTGCCTGGGCGCAGATTATTGTATGTCACATAATTGCTTCCCAACGGGGTGGATAGCCAGTCTTTATCTAACTCACGAATGCGGTATTGGTAATAAGTCTGCCGGGTATGATCATACTGCATGGTGGAAAATGAAATACGGAATGTATTGTCTTGATACGAAAGGCGGATATCGGTAGCCTCGGTTATGGCTTTGCTTAAGATAGGCTTTCCTCCCGACAGCGTATTCTTGTTGACAGATTGACCGGATATCTGGAAGTCGGTTATTTGTATATCGGCTTCAGTGGTGGCATTGGTTATGTCTTCAGGAGTGAAACAGGTAATGCCGTTGGTTCCTCCGAAGAAAATGCGTCCGCAGGGCGATTGGAATACAGCTCCTCGGGTGAATTCACTGCCTTGTAGTCCATCGCTTGCGTAGTAGTTGGTAAAGCTTTTTTTCTCAGGGATGAATTTGCTGATACCGTTGAAAGTACTTACCCAGATTCCTCCTGTTTTATCTTCTCGTATTCCGCAAATTACCTCATTGTCCAGCCCATCGGCAGCGGTATATCGTTGAATTTTTTTTGTCTGTTTGTTTAAGCTGTACAGTCCGTTAGTCGTTCCCATCCAAATTGTATGGTTAAGACTTTCTATAATAGAGTATCCGATGCTATTGTTTATGATATAGTTGTTTGGTGTAAAGTTGATGAAACTTTTAGTTTTGGGATTAAAACAACTTATCCCCTTGAAATGACCAATCCATATTAAGCCTTCGCTGTCACAATAGATACAGTTAATCCAGTTGTCTGCAACTTCATTACGTGGATTTCCCATCCCTTCTGAAGAGCGGTAATTGGTTAGCTGCCGTGTATCCAGGTTATAGGTGTAAAATCCGGATCCATAAGTACTTATATACAGATTTCGTTGTTTGTCTTCTACAATACTGAATACACGTTCATTAGTGAGTTCTGGTATATAATTGCATGTTCCAGTTGATGGATTGAAACGGGTAATGCCTCGGGCATAGGAGCCGAGCCAAAGCTGTTTGTCGGAATCTTCGAATATACTTAATATGGTTTCGGGGAAGCTGTTCTTCCCTTCTTTGGGAGCATGATGTTTGATTAACACGAAATCAGATGTTAGTTCATATAATCCTTCATTATCCACTCCTACAAACATGTGGTTACGGCTGTCTTGGTGGATAGACATAACGCACCCTTTCCCGATTGGACTTTTGCTAAGTAGCTTGTTCCCGTAATAGAGAAAGGGGTTTTTCTTCCCTGGAATGAATAAAACTCCTTTCTGGAATAATCCTAACCAGAGATTCCCATCCTTGTCGTTGATAATTGAATGGACCTTAGCATCGGTTAAGTCAATCAGACTTTCATCGATATAGAGATCTTGTATTTTATTTTCATTTTTATTGTAAAATTTTATTCCCTTTCCGTCGGTTCCTATATAAAGTCGTTTCCCAATCAAGGTTATGACTTTAATATGAAATGACTCTTGACTGCTGATATACTCTATTTCCCCAGTTTTCTTATTATAGATATTCAGTCCCTTTGTAAATGTGGCTATATAAATATTTCCTTCTTCATCTTTGGCTAAAGAGGTTATGTTGTTTTCGGATATAGGGGAGATTGGTTTTACTTCTCCGTTTTGAGGATTGTAAGTAGAGAGGCCTTCAAACTCCGAACCTAGCCATAAAAGTCCGTTGTCGTCTTCTATGATAGATGTAATATTTATCAGATTTTTTTTGTAGGTATTTGGAGTATATTGCCCACATTTTCGGGTGAGGTCAATTTTGAATATTCCTTCATTGGAGGTTGCAATCCAAATTTCCCCGTTGCTACGTTCTATAATTTGTGTGACGTGTGGTTTTACTAAGTTCCCTTCTCGGTAAAGGTGAATAGGGGTAAAGCTGTCTGTGTCCCGGTTATAAATCATTAATCCGGTCATAGTTCCTACCCATAGTGTATTTCGACTGTCTTCGAATATCGTACGTACGTAGTTATTACATAGCGAATTAGAATCACTCTTGTTATGCTTGAATGAAATAAACTGATTGCCGTCGAATTGGTTTAATCCATATTCGGTTGCTATCCAGATGAAGCCTTTTTTATCTTGGTAAACATAGTTTATAAGACTGCTTGATATGTGTTCCTCTGGTGTATAGAGCATACTTGCCTGCGCGAGTAAATGAATTGGCATAAATATCAGTCCTATCAATAAAGAGATGAGCTTTAGTTTCATTTGTCAAATGTTTTTCTTTAGTACCACGGCAAAGATATAGCAAAATTTTTAAAGCTCATTCATTTCTTGTTTATTTTATGTGTAGTATGTCGATAGTATGCCTTTTTGACGTATGATGAGGGCTTGTTCATAAATAAAGAGCAACTTCCGGATTCATCTCTTTCGTTTGGTGAAATGTAATCCGGAAGTTGAAAAGTAAGTAGTGTTTGTTGCAAAATAGACTGTCTGTGTTGCATTTTACTATAATAAAAAGATAGGATAATGTCTTAATCTGGAAATAAAACTCAGATTAAAACATTATCCTGACATCTTGTTGTAGCCTCTGTTAGGTGGGGTGTTAAGGAGGTTATTTCTGCTTCTCCTTATTTTCTTCTATTTTTACTTTGCGTAACAAGTCGGATGCAAAGATGAAGTTGTTTAAGCGTTCATTGGTAGCATTAAATACATCGTCTTTAGTGCCTTCCCATTCTTTATGTCCTTGATAGATATATAGAATACTTTCACCGATGCCCATCACTGAATTCATGTCGTGTGTATTGATAATGGTGGTCATGTTATATTCTTTTGTTATATCATGAATCAGTTCATCGATTACAAGTGAAGTTTTGGGGTCTAATCCGGAGTTCGGTTCATCGCAGAACAAGTATTGTGGCTGTAGAGCAATAGCCCGTGCTATGGCTACACGTTTTTGCATGCCTCCACTGATTTCGCCTGGATATTTGTTTTGTGCATCAATCAGATTCACGCGATCAAGGCAGAACTGGGCACGGCGGATGCGGTCTCGATACGTATCATTAGAGAACATATCAAGTGGGAACATAACGTTTTCCAAAACAGACAGCGAGTCAAATAAAGCTGCGCTTTGGAAAATCATTCCCATTTCGCGGCGAAGAGCCTGTTTCTCTTTTTTGTTCATTGAAATCAAGTTTCGTCCGTCATAAAGCACTTCTCCTTGTTCAGGTGTAAACAAGCCTACGATACATTTCATCAGTACTGTTTTCCCTGAGCCGCTCTGACCGATAATCAAGCTGGTTTTCCCATTTTCAAATGAAAAGTTGATATCGTTTAAAACGTTTTTCCCTTCGAATGATTTATTTAAAGATTTCAGTTCTATCATCCCATTAAAATTTGAGTAAGTATTAAGTCTGAGAACAGGATAAGCACACTGCTTGATACTACCGAGTCGGTACTAGCCTTACCTACAGCAATAGAGCCTCCTTCTACCGTATAGCCGAAATAAGCAGAGACGCTTGCGATAATGAAGGCGAAAAACAGTGATTTGATAAAGCTACACCAAATATACCATTCCACGAAGGTGTATTGTAATCCATATTCTAAGTCGGTGGCATTCATGATTCCTCCAATCCATGCGGTACAAAAAGCCCCGATAATGCCCGCTGCGATACTGAAGATTACCAAGAAGGGAATCATAGTCATTAAGCCCGTTATTTTTGGGAGAATAAGATAGGAGGCGGAATTGATTCCCATAATCTCTAAGGCATCAATTTGTTGGGTTACGCGCATCGTTCCAATTTCAGAAGCGATATTTGAACCGACTTTTCCTGCCAAGATAAGGCACATGATGGATGAGGAGAATTCCAAAAGCAAAATCTCTCGTGTGGTGTATCCAACGACAAAACGTGGCATCCACGGACTTTCAATGTTCAGTTTAATCTGGATGCATATAACAGCTCCAATGAAAAAAGAAATAAGCAATACAATGCCGATGGAGTTGATTCCTAATTGTGCCATTTCGCTGACATATTGTTTAAAGTACATGCGAAAACGTTCCGGGCGAGAGAACACTCTGCCCATCAGCATCAGATATTTTCCTAAAGTGCTAATCGGTTTAACCATATGTATGTTCCAATTAATTTATTGCAAAAGTACGTCTTTTTACCTAATTATTATAAAAAGTAGACGGAAATTCATGGGAGTAACCATATAACCCAAGATTTTTACTACTTTTGCCATGAAATAAGTATGGTGGAAGGCATGCTGCTTTCCCGGTTTCTATATCTTAATCCTTACTTAAATTATGATGGCAGAGGAAAACCAACAGCATATCACAGAACCCTTTGAACTTCCCGAAGACGGACGCATGGTGCTTCGGACGGAAAACTTAGTGAAGAAATACGGGAAGCGTACCGTGGTGAGTCATGTTTCCATTAATGTGAAACAAGGTGAGATTGTCGGGCTTCTTGGACCTAATGGAGCCGGAAAGACGACTTCGTTTTATATGACTACGGGGCTCATTGTTCCAAATGAAGGGCATATTTATTTGAATAATCAAGATATTACTTCTTATCCTGTATATAAACGTGCGCAAAATGGCATCGGCTATTTGGCACAAGAGGCTTCTGTTTTCCGCAAGATGAGTGTGGAAGACAATATTGCTTCTGTTCTTGAACTAACCGGAAAGCCTCTTGAGTATCAGAAAGAGAAACTGGAAAGTCTGATTGCCGAATTCCGCTTGCAGAAGGTTCGTAAGAATCTGGGTGACCAGTTGTCGGGAGGAGAGCGGCGGCGTACGGAAATTGCCCGCTGTCTTGCCATTGACCCGAAGTTTATTATGCTTGATGAGCCGTTTGCAGGAGTTGACCCGATTGCCGTGGAGGATATTCAGCATATTGTATGGAAATTGAAAGATAAAAATATCGGAATCTTGATTACGGACCATAATGTACAGGAAACTTTGAGTATTACAGATAGAGCTTATTTGTTGTTTGAGGGAAAGATTCTGTTTCAAGGTACACCTGAAGAATTGGCTGAAAATAAAATTGTGCGTGAGAAGTATTTAAGTAACAGTTTCGTGCTTCGTCGTAAAGATTTCCAGTTGCGCGAGATTCGCGAATAGGAATGGATATGTTGATTTTGGAGGCAGCCGTTGGCTGTCTTCTTTCTGTTTGCTTAGATGAGTTGAAAAGTAAATTAAAAAGCAAATTTAGCAGTGTAAGAGGGGTAAGCTTCCAAAATTGGTGTATTGACTAGCATGGCTCTTTCCCCTACCTTCGTGCTAAGCTTAAAACTCGAAAGATTTTGTTTTGCGAAAAAGATTTTGAAAGACTGTGGTTCCTCTACAAGACCGAAGGTGAGCCCAAAGGAGTTTCCATCAACTCATTCTGCATGGGCAACAACATTCCATACTCGGCATTCTATGCCTGATTCAAGAAGACACAGAAGCAGGTTGTACCTGTAGAAGTTGAAGGAATTCCTGAAGAGTTAATCGAAACCGGCCAAGAATGGCAGGATGTTGCAAAAGACAATCCCAAGCGTACATCTCCCTATAAAGGAAGCATCATGGTGACGATAAGAACCCGTGAGAGTTTGTGTATTCAGAAGAAAGGCTTAGACTATCAGGGGCTGAAAACACAGGTAGATAAACTGGAGGGCTTATGCTGAGCATCAACGGCCTTCGCAATTTCTATCCGGTCATACACAGGTCCGATTATGCCATGCTTTCTGAGGGTTCTGTAGTCATATCATCAAGTTACCGTAAAATAAGAAACATTGTGAGTTACATTGAGGAACATCACTTTGAGGTGCTTAAGGTGAAGCATGCCGACGGCAGGATTGAAAGCATGTTCCTTCCTATGAAGGATGACGTCCGGGCAAGCCTTTATGACGAGATAGTACCGGGTACAAGCATTACGGCAAACATGCTCTCGTATCTGATGTTTAACCGCTTCCAGATGTCAACACCGGCATACAGGGAGGCGAAGAACCGTCTGTCGGATATGGACTGGAACACCTCTGTGCAGAACCTGCTGAACTGGGCCGACAAAGGTGCCATGCAGCTCAATAAGCTGATACCTGCCCTCAAGAAGATTGCCCTTCAGGACGGTGCCAACGTGAATGTGGACGAGACATGGCTCCGCTATCACGCATACAATAAGAAACGAAAGACCTATATGTGGTGTCTGGTAAACAGAAAAGCGCGTATAGTCATCTTCTTCTACGAGGATACAACGGATGATGAAGGTGTACAGAAACATGGAGGCAGGAACAGAAATGTGTTGAAGGAGTTCCTTGGTGATGCAAAAATCAAATCACTGCAGAGTGACGGTTATAACGTATATATGTATCTTGACAACGAACTTATGGATATAGATCATCTCTGCTGTCTGGCTCATGCAAGGGCAAAGTTCAAGTATGCCTTCGACCAGGGAAGCCCGCAGGCAAGAATCTTCCTTGAGCAGATAGCAAAGTTATACGGCATGGAAGATACTTATCGCCGGGAAAAATTTACCGCAGACGAGATTTACCGCAGAAGGAACAGTAAGGAAACGACGGAAATCATCAATAAGATAAGGACAGAGCTTTATGATCTGCTTGCAAATCCGGATGAGAACCGAAGCGAACTTATGAGCAAGGCCCTTAACTATCTGAAGAACTTCTGGAATCAGATCTTCGCCTACAGAAATGACGGAGAATACTCCATAGACAATATGGCAGCAGAAAGAGCGATAAGACCAATCACTGTCCAAAGAAAGAACAGCCTGTTCTTCGGAAGCGTGAAAGGAATACAGAACTCCGCAATCTATAATACCTTTATAGAAACCTGCAAACAGGCAGGAGTCTCCTTCAGGGATTACTTCTGCAAGCTGCTCAGAGAATTAAAAAAGGGAAGAACGGATTACGAAAACCTTCTTCCCATGACAATGTGCAAATAATAATCGTTAAATTTGTGGACTCTTTTTTAGACGGGTGCCTGTTGGCGCCCGTCTAAAAGGGGGTACCCTAAAATTGGATGTTTACTTAATTCAGGGCGTGTATAAAGATTTATTTTGTTTATGGTATGAGATCGTTAAGAAAAGGGAAGGTTGCTTTAAAAATAAGGTGCGGAGTTAACAGAGTTTAGCAATTTTGATAGTTGTATTATTAACCTTTTATTTGTTTGTCAATATTGAATATGGGGAATCATTATGTGTCGAAGACTATGGTGCTAGTCGAATTTATAAAGAAACTATCTTGGACTTGTCTGAATTTATATATGGCTCTCTCTTTGGAGTATTCTTCTGATTTATAGATATTTATAGTTTGTTTTGCTGCTGTTTGTGTAACATATACAACATTTTTTGTAACATACATAAAATGGTTGTATTATTGCTGTAAGATAATGTAACATAAGTGTTATCTATATATGTATAATAGTTGTAACTTGCGCCAAGATTTCGTAACAATCGTTATTTCTAATTTATTAACCTTAAAAACTTAAAAAACTAGGTGCATGTATGATGATAGTTAACCTCGTCAACTAATGATTAGGCAATACTAATGATTAGAGAATAAATGTGGTTTATTGAACTTTTAAACTAATAAAAATGAAAAGCGTAAGAAAAAATCAAAAAATCCCTTACCTATTTTTATTTATGCTGTTTTATTGCTTGTCAATATCGGCACAGGAAATAACGGTTAAGGGAACTGTCTATGACAGTACGGGTGAGACAATCATTGGGGCATCTGTTGCACTCAAAGGTAATAATTCGATTGGGACAATATCGGATATTGATGGTAACTTTATGTTGACTGTCCCCAATGCAAATTCCACTTTGGTTATTTCATTTGTGGGAATGAAACCCAAGGAAGTAAAGGCTGTTTCGGGCCGCGTTATTAAGGTAACCTTAGAGGATGACTCGCAGCAGTTGGAAGAAGTTGTTGTAGTTGGTTTTGGTCAACAGAAAAAAGCGTCGGTAGTAGGTGCTATTGCGCAGACGAACTCAAAAGCTTTGGAACGTACAGGTGGTGTATCTAGCTTAGGTCAGGCGTTGACAGGTAATCTTCCAGGTGTCGTAACTATGACAACTACAGGGATGCCAGGTGAAGAAGACCCTAAAATAACGATTCGTGGTGTCACTTCGTGGAACTCAAGCGAACCTTTGGTGTTAGTTGATGGTGTAGAACGCCCAATGTCTTCAGTGGATATAAACTCAGTAGCTTCTATTTCAGTGTTGAAAGACGCTTCGGCTACAGCTGTGTTTGGTGTCCGTGGTGCGAATGGTGTAATCTTGATTACTACGAAACGTGGTGAAGAAGGTAAGGCAGTGATTAATATCAATGCCAGCACAACTTTAAAAACGTATTCTAAATTGCCTGACATGATGGATGCGTATGATGCTCTTTCTCTTCGTAACCAGGTTATTGAAAGTGAGTTGGCATATCAGCCTGATTCTTGGAGCTATTATTTGACTCAGGACCGTTTGAAAAAATATCGTAATCATGCCTCTATTGCCGATGCAGAACGTTATCCTAACATGGATTGGGTTGATTATTTGTTGAAAGATGTGGCTACTTCGTATAATGCAAACATCAATATCAGTGGGGGTTCTAAATTTGTAAAATACTTTGCAAGTGCCGATTATACCCATGAAGGCGATATATATAAAAAGGTAAGTAATAATAAAGGTTATGATCCGGGATTCGGTTATGATCGTATTAACGTGCGAAGCAATTTGGACTTCAACCTTACTAATACAACTAAATTGCATGTGAACCTTTCTGGCTCTCACGCTGTGAAGAAAGCCACACAGGGAGAATATGAAAACTTGGTGTGGGGAGCTTTCTATGGTGTGGCTCCGGATGCTTTTGTTCCGGTATATAGTGATGGAAGTTTTGGTTACTATTATCCTAATCCGACACAGGCTTCGACTAACTCTTATGAGGACCTTAGTACCAATGGTATCGGTTATACTACTGATGACCGCTTGAATACAGACTTTACCCTTGAGCAAGATCTTGGCTTCTTGCTAAAAGGTTTGAAGGTGCAGGCTAAGTTGGCATTCGATAATGCTTTCCGTGAAACAGGCCGTGGTATTGATGATACTACTGATTTCGAAGATGAGCCTAACAAATGGATTGACCCGGAAACCGGTGAGGTGTTTACTAACTTAACCACAGATGCTTTATATAAGTTCGACTTTAAGAACAATAAGGCATGGCGTAATGGTGCCGGTTCAGTACAGAATGGCTCAACTTATCGTCGTATGAACTATTCAGTACAGGTGAACTACTCTAATAAGTTTGGTAACCATACTGTAGGAGCTATGGGTAACTTCAGCCGTGAACAGTACGCTACTGGTAGCCAGCAGCCACATTATCGTGAAAACTGGGTATTCCGTGCTACTTATGATTATGCAAACCGCTATATGTTTGAATATAATGGTGCATACAATGGTTCTGAAATCTTCTCTAAAGACAATCGCTTTGCTTTCTTTAACTCAGGTGCTATCGGTTGGATGTTCTCTGAAGAACCGTATATCAAGAAACTGAACTTGAAATGGCTGGATATGTTGAAATTCCGTGCATCTTATGGTCAGATTGGTGATGACAATATTAATGGTCGTTGGCTTTATATGGATCGTTGGGAAAATAACGGTGCTTTCCGCCAAGCTTTAACTGGTGTTGATCCTGCAAAGAGTCCATATACCTGGTGGCAGCAGAGCCAGATTGGTAACCCTAACTTACAGTGGGAAGTAGCAACTAAACTTGATGTTGCTGCTGACTTTGCAATTTTCGGAGGTATTCTTTCTGGTTCATTTGACTACTTTAAAGAAAAACGTACCGATATTATGATTAATGGTGGTAGCCGTGCTGTACCTTCATACTTTGGCGCAAATGCTCCGACCGTTAACCGTGGTAAAGTAAACAGTGAAGGTTTTGAATTTGATGTACGTTGGAATAAACAGATTGGTTCTAACTGGCGTCTTTGGGGTAATGCTTCTTGGACTCATGCAATCAGTACTATTAAAGATGCAGACGACCCATTGTTGATGCCCGAATATCAGAAGAAAGCTAATAAGACAATTAATCAGACTTATGCATATGCTGACCATGGTTATTATAATAGCTGGGACGAGCTTTACGGTAGTACCGCACACGATGAATATGACAGCGGACGTAAACCGGGTAACTATGTAATTCTTGACTATGATGCGGATGGTATGATTACTGTAAACGACCACATTCCTTATGGCTATACAGAAAATCCACAAAACTCCATGAACCTTCAGATTGGTTTTGACTATAAAGGATGGAGCTTCTTTGTTCAGTTCTATGGTGTAAATAATGTGAATCGTTCTGTAGGTTTGAGTAGCTTGGGAGGAACTAAGAATACTGCTTTCTATGAAGGAAGCTATTGGAGCCCAACTAACCAGAATGCTGATGTTCCATTGCCTCGTTGGTTGAATCAAACAAGTAAATATACCGAAGGTACACGTTTCTTGTTTGATGGTTCATATACTCGTTTGAAATATGCAGAGCTTTCATATACATTCTCTAAAGAAAAATGGTTGAAGGCTTCTGGTTTAACCAGCTTGAAGTTGTTTGTTAACGGAAACAACTTGTTCCTTTGGACTGACATGCCTGATGACCGTGAGTCGAACACTGGAGGATGGAGCTCTTATCCTACTCAACGTCGTTTTAATTTAGGTCTTAAACTTACACTCTAATTTAGAATAAAATGAAACATAAATTTATTCACATATTCTTTGCACTTTCCTTTGTTGGCTTTACATTTACTTCGTGTGCCGATTATTTGGAGAGAGATGAAATGTCCGTATTATCTGAGGAAGATGCATTTAAAAACTTCAATAACTTCCAGGGATTTGTTGAAGCAATGTACAATGTAATCCCGGATATTTCGAAGCACAATTGGGTGTCTTCTTTTAACTGGGGAGAAGATGAAGTTATTACTACTGGTAATGGAGAAAACTTAATGGGATACGCCATTGATGGTGGTAACTATCGTAGTTATATAGGTAAAGGTGACTGCTTTTTGGATAGAAACTGGTCTGTAGACGGTGACAGATTCAATAAAGCTATCTGGGGTGGAAGTTGGTTTGGAATCCGTCAGGCTAACATAGGTTTGGAAGCCTTAAAAAAAGGTCTGTTGACCGATGCAACACAAGAAGAGCGTGATTTTATTGAAGGACAGCTTTATTTCTTCCGTGCATGGTTCTATTTCCAACTTACTACTTATTGGGGCGGTTTGCCGTATATGGAAAGTGTACTTGCTCCTGATGCACAGTTTAATTTGCCCCGTGAAACCTATCAAGAAAATGCAGAGAAGATGGCTGCTGACTTTCAGCGTGCTGCAGACTTGCTTCCTATTGATTGGGATAACACAACTACAGGTAGTAAAACGAAAGGTAATAACGCGTTCCGTCCGAACAAGATATGGGCTCTTTCATATTTAGGTAAATGTTTGCTTTATGCAGGAAGTCCTTTGATGGTTAATGGTGCAGAAAATGATAACCGTTCATACGATGCTGAATATTGTAAGCGTGCTGCAAAGGTTCTCGGACAGGTACTTGATATGGTAGAAAAGGGTCAGACTCAATATTCTTTGGTCCCTTTCGAATCGTATAGTACTTTGTTCTATACTAAAGAACAAAACTGGATAATGCCTGGTGGTACAGAAGCTATCATGCGTAGCCCGACTTTTGGAGCTGACTCTTATTGGCGTCAGATGAACTCATATCAGATTCAGGATATTTGTGAAGGTGACGGTATTATATTATGTCCTTCTGCCAATTATGTAAACTATTTTGGAATGGCAAACGGTCTTCCGTTAAACGATCCAGATTCTAAATTTAGTAAGGAACAGCCTTGGAAAGGACGTGACCCTCGTTTTTACAATAACTTTCTTTATGACGGTGTGAAAATGATTAAAAACCCGGCAGAGGAGATTTATAAACGTTATGAATATGCTAATTTCTATGAAGGTGGTAATGGCGTAGACGATCCGAAAAGAAAGAGCCGTACAGGGTATTTGAACTATAAGTTTATTCCGTTGGGTGCAAACCGTGCAGATCAGGATTATGGATATGGAAAAGCTACACACTTCCATTTGTCATGGTTGCGTTTGGCTGAAGTGTATTTGCTTTATGCTGAAGCTGCCGCACAGGGATACGGATCTGCTGCTGGTAAAGCTGAAACATTCTCAAAAACAGCATCTCAGGCTGTCGATGTAATTCGTGAACGTGCAGGTGTAGATCCGGTAAGTGATAAATATAAGGTTAGCCTTGATAAGTTTATGGATGAACTTCGTCGTGAACGTGCGGTAGAATTATCATTCGAAGCTCATCGTTTTAATGATTTGCGCCGTTGGAAGTTATTGACTGTATATCCTTACAATATCAAAACCATGCAGAAGTTTGACCGTGCTGATGAGTTTGACGCAGAAGCCGATCCAACAGAGCGTAGAGTTCTTAACTTCCGTGAAGAAGTAATAACCGAACGCAAGTTAACAAGCAAGCATTATTGGTTGCCGTTTAAGAATGCAGATGTAATGATATCTCCGGAATTTTATCAAAATCCGGGTTGGTAATGGTCTTTATTAACATAAAAAAAGAATAAAATGAAACATATATATAAAGGGCTTGTATTTTGTACGGCATTAGCTTGGGCGAATACACACGCTATGGCTCAGGAGTCGCTGGATGAGCTGGTGGATGTTGCCGCTGCCGATACGTTAGAGAAAGCACAATTGGCATTTCGAACCATTGATCAGCGCGATATGCTGGGCGGAATTTCAATCATAGATGTGAAGGAAATCTCAAAGAAAGCCTACACAACAGGAAGTTTGGATTTTGTGGATAATGCTGTTGGTGGTTTCAATGGCAATATATGGGGAAATACAGAACACTTGGTGCTGGTGGATGGTATGGTACGTGATGCAAATAACGTGCTTCCCCATGAGATTGATAAAATTACAGTATTGAAAGGTGCTGCAGCTGTCGTATTATACGGTCCGCGTGCAGCTAAGGGTGTAATTTCAATCACTACTAAGCGTGGTGAAATCGGGGATCTTAGAATCAATGTACATGCCAATACTGGTTTTTATACTCCGAAATCTTATCCTAAGTATTTAGGTTCGGCTGAGTATATGACCTTGTATAATGAAGCTCGTGTAAATGATGGTTTGTCACCTAATTTCTCTGATGAAGATATTTATAATCATGCAAGTGGATTGAATCCTTACCGCTATCCTAATTTTGATATGTACTCTTCTGAATATCTGAGAAAGGCGTATAACCGTTCAGAAGCATTACTCGAAGTTTCAGGTGGTAGTGAAAAAGTGAGATATTACACTACTACAGGTTACTATCGTGAGTCTTCGTTGCTGAAGGTGGGTAACACGAAAGATAATTATATCAGTCGTTTCTTTGTGAGAGGTAATGTGGATATGAATTTGCATAGATTGATTACTGCACAGACCGACGCGAATGTTACTTTCTATGATTCATATACCGCAAAAGGTGACTGGTGGGGACAGGCATCAACATTACGTCCACATCTGGTATCTCCTTTCATTCCGTTGAGCTACATTGAAGAAGCAGATAAAACATCGCTGAACACAGTGCTTAACAGTAACTATATTCAAGGTGGACAGTTCTTCTTTGGTGGTACACAGCAGAACCCAACTAACCCAGTTGCAGATGCTTATGCAGCAGGTGACAATAAGTTCGTAAGTCGTCAGTTCCAATTTAATACACGCTTTAACGTGGATTTGTCTCCATTGCTTAAAGGCTTGTTTTTCCGTGCACAATACGGTATTGACTATGCGTCAACTTATGATCAGGGCTATAGTAATAATTATGCTACCTATGCACCTACATGGAGTAACTATAATGGAAAAGATGTAATTACTGGTATTACCCAATATGGAAAAGATGAAAAGACTGGTAATGAAAACATCAACAACTCGGCTTACCGTTATACTTATAACTTATCAGGACAGTTTGATTATCAGCAGACATTCAATAAAGATCATAATGTGTTTGCAATGATTTTGGCCAATGCTTGGCAAACTCAGCGCAGCGGACATTATCATCGTACTACTAATGCTAACTTAGGTTTTCAGGCTTCTTATAATTACCAGCATAAGTATTACGTAGATTTCAGTGCAGCAATGCCTTATTCTACTAAAATGCCGGAAGGTAATCGTAAAGCTTTCTCACCGACAGTTTCTGCAGGATGGAACATGGCAAGAGAAAAATTCATGGAAAACTCTGTATTCGATGATTTAATGCTGACTGTTTCAGGCGGTGTAATTAATCAGGACCTTGATATTACTGCAAGCGACAATGAAGATGGTTATTTCCTTTATAAACCCATCGTGCAAACGGGCGGTTGGTATAGTTGGGGTGATAACGGTGGTTTGGCTGCAACAGAATTCCAACGTGGTGATGGCTCTGCCATGACTTTCGTAAAGCGCAAAGAATTCACAGCTGGATTGCGCGGATCAATGTGGAACAAGATGATTACATTTGATTTTAACTTCTTCAAGAGCAAAATGGATGGTGGTTTGATTCGACCCAATTCATTGTTCCCGATTTACTTTACACAAGTAGGTTACCCGACTTCATCTATCATTCCGTATGTAAACTTTAATGTGGATGATCGTGTAGGATTTGACTTCAGTGTATATGCGAACAAGAAGGTTGGTGAAGTTAATTTGACACTTGGCTTCAGCGGTATGTATTATAAGAGTACAGCTAAACAGCGTGATGAAAACATTGAATTTGAATATCTTTCAGCAGTGGGACGTCCTTTAAACGGATACTGGGGACTTCAAAGTGAAGGATTCTTCCAGAACCAGGCAGAAATTGATGACCCGAATACTCCGGATCAAACCTTTGGTGACGTAAAACCGGGTGATATCCGTTACAAAGACCAGAATGGTGATAATCGGATTGATGACAATGACCGTGTATTTTTGGGACGTTGGGATGATCCGTTTATTGGAGGTTTGAACCTTACCGCTCAGTGGAAAGACTTTACGCTTTATGCTAGAGGAAATTTCTATATCGGCGGATATGGTATGAAAGACAACTCTTATTATTGGGTAAGAGGTAATGGCAAATATTCGGAAGTCGTACGTAACCGTTGGACAGAAGAAACGGCTGCTACTGCAACTTATCCGCGTTTGACTACAACAAACGGTGATAATAATTTCCGTACTTCAGATTTCTGGATGTATAAGAAGAACCGATTCAACTTAGCTCAGATACAGCTTACTTACAACATGCCTCAAAAAGTGTTGAGAGGTAGTTTTATCAGAGGAATCAGTATATTTGCAACTGCTAACAACCTGCTGACTATTGCTAAAGAACGCGAGGCATTAGAACTTAACGTGGGTAGTGCACCTCAAATGCGTTTCTACCAACTTGGGGTTAAGGCTGCATTCTAAGAGAGAAGGAATGATTTTACTAATTTAAATTAGAAAAGAGATTATGAAATTAAAGAATATAATATTGTCCGTGGGATTACTGATGGCATTCTCTGCTTGCGATGACTTGTTTGAGCCTGCGATAGAGAATTTCAAGGAACCGGAAGACTTGAAGGACATGCCTTCTTGGGCTGTTGGCTTGCTGGGACATGCATACTTGGGTAACCCGTTGGGGGAAAATGCGAATAACTGGTCATTTACTGAAGTTGCAACAGATGATGCAGTATCTAACGATATTAATAATGGATATAGAAAAATGGCTACTGGTTCTTGGCGCTCTGATAACACTCCGGGTGACTTGAACAGATGGCAGAACTTACGAGCATCTTTGCAGTATATTAACCAGTTCCTTGAAATTTGTGGGGATGTAGAATGGACTCAAGATCCTAAGGCTTCTGAATTATTTGATATGCGTTTTAGAGGTGAAGCATTGGGTATGCGCGCTCTTTACATGTATCATTTATTGTTAAGCTGCTCAGGATGGACTGCTGACGGACAGCTGTTGGGTATTCCTATTCTTACTGAATCGGAAAATGTAAATTCAGATTTCAACAGACCTCGCGATACGTTTAAAGCATGTATTGAACAACTGAATAAAGATGTGGAAGATGCTATTGAGCTTCTCCCGGAAGATTTCGGAGATGTAGATAATGTGAGTGATGTTCCTGAGAAGTACGTTGCATTGGGCGCTGATGCCGGTACTTATTCTCGCGTATTCGGTAACCATGCTAAAAACCGTATGAGTGCGCGTGTAGCTCGCGCAATCCGTGCTCAAGCTGCTTTGTTGGCTGCCAGCCCTGCTTATAGTGCAGGTTCGGAAGTAACTTGGGAGCAGGCCGCAAATGAAATGGCAGGTGTTCTTGCCGGATTGGGTGCTAACCCGATTGCAAATCTTGACCCAACTGGAAACAAATGGTACGAAGATCGTAGTGGTATCCAAGGGTTACAGGCTGGATATAACCGCCCTGAAATTTTGTGGCGTAGTAACAAGAATGAAAGTAATGCGATGGAAAAAGACCATTATCCACCTTCATTGTTCGGAAATGGTCGTTTGAATCCTTCTCAGAACTTGGTTGATGCTTTCCCGGCTTTGAATGGTTACCCCATCTCTGACCCTAAAGCTCAATATGACCCTCAAAATCCTTATGCAAACCGTGACCCGCGTTTAGCTTTGTATATCATTTATAATGGAAGTAAGGCTGGTAATGCAAATACTGTTATTACTACAGCTGTGGATGGTACAAATAATGACGCAATGAACCGTTTCGATGGTGCTTCAACGCGTACTGGATACTATATGCGTAAGTTGCTTGATATGAATGTGAATGCTAACCCTAGCAACTCAACTAATGGTTTTCACATTAAGCCTTGGATTCGTTACACAGAAATCTTCCTTGGATATGCAGAAGCTGCCAATGAAGCTTGGGGACCTCAAGGTAAAGGCACTCATGGCTATTCAGCTTACGATGTGATTAAAGCAATTCGTTCACGTGCAGGTGTAGGTGAAAAAGGTATTGACCCTTATTTGGAATCAATCAAGACAGACCAGGGAAAGATGCGTGAGTTGATTCGTAACGAACGCCGTCTGGAGCTTTGCTTCGAAGGTTTCCGTTTCTGGGATTTGCGTCGCTGGAAAGTGGATCTCGAAAAACTTAACGAGCCGGTTATGGGCATGAAGATTACCGGAACCAAGCATGAGGTAGTGGAAGTGGAAAAACGTGCTTATAAAGACTATATGTATTATGGTCCGATTCCTTATGGTGAAACTTTGAAATTTGATGCGCTTGTCCAGAATCAAGGATGGTAATAAGCAAATGTTATAAAATGACTCATTTTAAATAAGGAATAGAAATATTGGTTTTCAATATTCTAACCTTATTTGATGTGAGATGGATATCATAAATTTAATAGAAGATTATAGCAATGAAAAAGAAATTGATAATGATGACCGTTATGGCGGGAGTTTTGCTTACAGGATGTAAAAACGGTGATTGGGAATTCCCCGATTATACACATACTGCTGCTTACTTTGCTTATCAAAGCCCTATACGTACCATCACTTTAGGAGAGGACATGTCAACTGATAATACATTGGATAATGAACATAAATGCCGTATTATTGCTACAATGGGTGGTGTATATGAAAACAAGAACAATGTAGAGATTGGCATTGAGGTTGATAATTCATTGTGTCAAGGTTATAAGTTTACTGAAACAGATGGAGATATTGAAGCGTTGCCTGCTACACACTACACACTGAGTGATGAAAAGATTGTGATTCCAGGTGGACAAATTATGGGGGGTGTGACAGTCAACTTTACTGATGCTTTCTTTAATGATCCCAAATCAACAGAATTGCATTATGTGATTCCTGTGGTAATGACAGGTGTGCAGAATGCTGATTCGATCTTGAGAGGAAAACCGCTGGTAGATAATCCTTCACGTTTGAACAAGAGTGACTGGGAAATACAGCCTAAAGATTATGTACTTTATGCTGTGAAATATATTAGCAAATACGATTCTCATTACTTGCGTCGTGGTATTGATATTTATAGTGGCGCCAAAACTGGTACTGAAGTGCGCCATCAGCCTTATGTAGAAAAAGATGAAACCGTAGGTGGATTCAGTACTTTAGGCTTGGATAAGGTAAAGTGGACTCGTACATTGAAGGATGTTGATGGTAACAATGTAACCGCAGAACTTGAACTTTCTTTCGATAAAGACGGAAATTGTACCATGGCTTCGGCTACTGACGGTATCACTGCTTCAGGTACTGGTAAATTTGTTGAGAAGGGTGATAAGAATAGTTGGGGAGGTAAAGATCGCGATGTACTCTATCTTGATTATACCTTAGATTATAGTGGAATTCAATGTGCAACCAAAGATACTTTGGTCACTCATTATCGTGGTGTGAAAGCTGAATGGTTCACTCCGGTGAAGAAATAATGATAGGAACTATAAAAAAGTACAAACATGAAAAATACCAATAAAATATTAGGTACAATGCTGCTGATGGCTGCTGCTACCACTCCTTCTTGTGTGGACGATAAGCCATTAGACTTTCAAACAGAGAAGCCTGCTATTGTGGCAGGAAGGGAGTACCTGAATGAATATGATGTATTGAAAAGTTATGTTACCAACCCTGAGTTTAAGTTGGGTATTGCGCTGTCGGCAAATGATTATATTGCCGACGGACAGGTTACTCGCCTTGCTAATACAAACTTTCATGAAATGACGGCTGGCAATGAGATGAAGTATGCTTCAATCGTGGGCGAAGACGGGTCTATGGACTTTGGTACAGTTGAAAATTTTGTAACTGCAGCTAAGGCAGCAGGAATGACTATTTATGGTCATACATTGGCATGGCATGCACAGCAGAACAACAAGTACCTTAACTCTCTGATTAAGGATAAAGAATTAGACGTTAATCCAGATCAAAAGGTAGAAGTAGAGGATTATGTGAAAGATTACCAAAAAGAAGATTATACCTTCTGGAATGAGATTGATGCTTCTATTAAAGAAACAGCTTCTATAAGAAAGAACAATGAGGAAGGATGTTTGGAAGTAAAGAATGAAACTTCTACAACTAATCATTTTGTTCAATATCATACAGCCGATGGTATTTCTACTGAAAAAGGAAAGGAATATAAATTAAAGATGATGATTAAAGGTTCGGCTGAAGGAAAGTTGAATGTAGGTGTCGGTGATTGGGGCGGAAGAGCAGAAGGAGGCGTTTTTGCTTTTAATACAGAATGGAAAGAATATGAATGGTCTTTTACTGCCGTATGTAATGGCGGACATGTAATGGTCCAATCAGGTGAATTTGCGGGTACAATTCAGATTAAGTATGTCAAGATTACTCATTCAGAAGCTCCAGCTATGGAGGTTGAGCAAGAAGTAAGAACTCAAACTTATCAAGATGGTCCATTCCCGTTCTATGATATGGGATGTACTCCTGATGTTAAAAATGGTGCGATACATTTTGTTCCTCAAAATCCTCCTGTATGGAGTCAGTTCTTCATTATGCCAGGTGGAGATAATGCTTTGGATGAAGGTAACTATGTTTTATATTTGGATTTGACCGCTTCAAAGGATGCATCTGATGTTCAATTAACAATGCAGAATGGATGGGATGGCGAAGCCCAGAGTATCACTGTTGGTGTTCCTGTGAAACAAGGACAGCAATTAGTTAGGCTGAATATGCTGGGTATTAAAGGTGGTAATTATGATGTAATTCTTAAGCCTCAGGCAACGGATGCAACATTGGATGTGAAATCCTTAAAGGTTTGTAAGGTATTGAAAATGAATACAATTCCTTTAACACCTGCAGAAAAGAAAGATGCTCTGACCAAGGCAATGAATACTTGGGTAGAAGGTATGATGAAAGCTACAGCTGGCTATGTTTCTTCATGGGATGTAGTAAATGAAGCAATCTCAGGCGGAGGTGATAATGGACATGGATTCTATCCGTTGCAGTCAGTTTCGAACGTAACTCCAGAAGATGCTAAAAATAACTTCTATTGGCAAGATTATCTTGGCAGTGAAGATTATGTACGTATTGTAGTGGCTGCAGCTCGTAAATACTATGCTGAAAACAAGGGCACAGCTCCGTTGAAACTCTTTGTGAACGATTATAATCTCGAATCCGACTGGGATGATAATAAGAAAGTAAAAAGTTTGGTTCACTGGATTGAGACCTGGGAATCGGATGGCGTAACCAAGATTGACGGTATAGGTAGCCAGATGCACGTAAGCTACTATGCTGACGATGAAACTCAACAGCACAAGGAAGAGCATATTGTGAAGATGTTTGAAATTTTGGCTGCTAGTGGAAAACTGGTGAAGATATCTGAACTTGATATGGGTTACGTAGATGAAGATAATAAGGATGTGCTGACTGAAAACTTAACAGAAGAACAGCACCGTGAAATGTCTGACTTCTACAAATTCATCATTTCGAAATATCTTGAAATCATTCCGACTAACCAACAGTATGGTATTACACAATGGTGTATTACTGACAGTCCGTCTGATTCTGGATGGCGTCCTGGTGCACCTGTAGGTTTGTGGGATTCTCACTATAACCGTAAACATGCTTATGCAGGTTTTGCTGAAGGTATAGCAGGGAAATAAATAGAAGTGTTTAATCAAAGAAGAAGGCTGTTTCATGGTGAGACAGCCTTTCTTTTTTGTGCGTAGATGATTGCTTGCTGCAGGGTTTATTGTGACTTTACTTTTATGCATAAAAAAAGAGGGTAATACCCTCTTTTTATTAAGTAGTTTAAAGTTCTTAATTATCTCCAGATACTGTTCTGATATCTCCTCACAGTGAACAGGAGTAATAGATTTTCATGTGGAACCTTAAGACTGATTATTTTTGTTGTCTGGGCTGGCGTTCACGTCTAGGCTGTGCTTCTGCCATACCTTCTGGTTTCGGAAGCAGTACCTTGTGAGAAAGTTTGAACTTACCGGTCTTCGGGTCAATGTCGAGCAGTTTCACTTCGATTTCATCGCCTTCTTTCAGACCTGACTCTTCGATGGTTTCCAAACGCTTCCAGTCAATTTCTGAAATGTGGAGCAAACCGTCTTTTCCTGGTAAGAATTCAACAAATGCTCCGTAAGGCATGATTGAACGAACTTTACCAGTGTAAACTTCTCCGATTTCCGGAACGGCTACGATACCCTTGATTAAGCGCATAGCGTCATCGATGCATTTCTTGTTTGTTCCAGAAATTTCGATGCGGCCCATACCGTCTACTTCTTCAATGGTAATGGTAGCTCCGGTTTCTTCCTGCATACCCTGAATAATCTTTCCGCCCGGGCCGATAACTGCTCCGATAAATTCTTTCGGAATTGTCATGGTCTCGATACGTGGAGCATGTGGTTTCAAGTCTTCGCGAGGTTCGGCAATGCATTCGGTCAGTTTACCGAGGATGTGTTCACGTCCTTGTTTTGCTTGCAGCAATGCTTTTTCAAGAATATCATAAGTCAGACCATCGCATTTGATATCCATCTGAGTTGCAGTAATACCGTTTACGGTACCTGTAACTTTGAAGTCCATATCACCTAAGTGGTCTTCGTCGCCCAAGATGTCAGACAATACGGCATATTTATCTTCACCGGCATTTTTGATCAATCCCATTGCGATACCAGATACCGGGTTTTTGATAGGCACACCTGCATCCATCAGAGCCAATGTTCCAGCGCATACGGTAGCCATTGAAGATGAACCGTTTGATTCGAGAATGTCAGAAACAACACGTACTGAGTATGGATAATTAGCAGGGATTTGTCCTTTCAGTGCACGCCAAGCCAAATGTCCGTGACCGATTTCGCGGCGGCCTACACCGCGCTGTGCTTTCGCTTCTCCTGTAGAGAAAGGAGGGAAGTTGTAATGCAGCAAGAAACGTTCCTTGTGCTGGTCAAGTACATCGTCAACGATTTTTTCATCCAGCTTGGTACCTAAAGTAACCGTACTTAATGACTGAGTTTCACCACGGGTAAAGATAGAAGAGCCGTGAGGACCAGGCAACGGACTCACTTCGCACCAGATGGGGCGGATTTCCGTTGTAGAACGTCCGTCCAGACGCTTGCCTTCATCAAGGATGCAGCGGCGCATTGCTTCTTTTTCTACATCGTGATAATAACGGTCAATCATGCCTTCTTTTTCTTCCAGTTCTTCTTCGCTGAACTGTGCTTTAAATTCATCGCAGATAGCGTCGAAAGCATCCTGACGTTCGTGCTTGTTGCGGTTTCCGGAAGCAGCGATGGCATAAGCTTTTTCATAGCAAGCGTCGTGAACTGCCTTGCGCAAGTCTTCATCGTTTTCTTCGTGACAATATTCGCGTTTTACAGTAGAACCAACTTCTTCCATCAGTTCCATCTGTGCTTTGCAGTGAACTTTGATAGCTTCGTGTGCGCACTTCATGGCTTCCAGCAAGTCTTGCTCAGAAACTTCTTCCATTTCGCCTTCCACCATCATGATGTTTTCATACGTAGCCGCAACCATCAAGTCCATATCGGCTTGTTCTAACTGATCGAAAGTAGGGTTGATAACAAACTTACCGTCGATGCGCGCTACGCGTACTTCTGAAATAGGACCTCCGAAGGGAATGTCAGAAACAGCCAGTGCTGCTGAAGCTGCAAGTCCTGCCAATGCGTCCGGCATATCTACGCCGTCTGCTGAATAAAGGATGATATTTACGTAAACTTCTGCATGGAAATTATCCGGGAAAAGTGGACGTAAAGCACGGTCTACCAAGCGGCAAGTAAGAATTTCGTAATCAGAAGCTTTACCTTCGCGTTTTGTGAAACCGCCCGGGAAGCGTCCGAATGCAGAATATTTTTCTTTGTACTCTACCTGAAGCGGCATGAAGTCTGTACCGGGAACTGCATCTTTTGCTGCACAAACAGTAGCCAGCAACATGGTGTTACCCATGCGTAGCATAACAGCCCCATCTGCCTGTTTTGCCAGCTTTCCCGTTTCGAGCGTGATGGTTCTTCCGTCACCCAGCTCGATTGTCTTGACAATAGGATTAATCATAAAAATGTTATTAAGTAATTTTTATCTAAAATACGCACAAAGATAGCTATTAAAACTGAAGTAATAGTTCTTTGTTTCATAAAAGTTTCATTTTTAAGTACTTTTTCGAAACTCGTCCTTTGTTCGGGAGGATTATTCTCATGAAGGTCATACGGCAGGAAGGCTATTGCCGTTTATTTTCCGGTAGAGGTCGAGGGCATAAACGTCGGTCATTCCTGATATGTAATCAAGTACAGCTTGTATTTTTCCGTAGAGTGTAGGGGCTTCTACATCGTATTGTTTCGATATGCGGTTTATGAGAAGTTTTGAATAGGCTTTGTCGGGGTAGCGTACGGCTTCAATCATTAAGTCTATCAGCGTGGTGATGACTTGATAACCGGCCAGCTCGATGTCGAGTACATCTTTTGCGCAGTAAATCTTGGTAAAGGCTGTTTTTGAACAGTTCTCATACGCTTGTTTGACTGGTTCTGACAAGTGGCGGATGAGAGGACCTGAGAAGGTGCCGCTCAGGATGGCAGTCTCGTTTTCCACAAACACACGGGTGCATTCTTTTATCAGTACTCCGATGACCGATGAGCGGAGGTAGGCTATCTGCTCGTTTGTGTCGGTTACTAATTGGCATATTTGCTCTATTTTCTCAAGGCGTTCGCTGCTGAAAAACTGTTTGTACAGATTTTGGGTTTCCTGCGTAGTCAGGATTTTCAGCTTGTGTGCATCTTCAAGATCCATCATCTGGTAGCAGATGTCATCGGCTGCTTCAACTAAGTAGACCAGAGGATGTCGGGCATAGTGCAGGGGTTCTCCTTCCTGACTTAGCTGGGTGATGCCCAGTTCCTGGGCGATACGCTGGTAATCGTTTTCTTCACTTAAGAAGAATCCGAATTTTTGCTTTTTCCCTGCAAGGCGCGAGGAAAACGGATATTTCACAATCGAGGCAAGGGTGGAGTAGGTCATGACAAAGCCTCCCTTACGACGTCCCCGGAACTGATGGGTCAATAGGCGGAAGGCATTGGCATTCCCTTCGAAGTGAATGAGATCTTCCCATTCGGCAGACGAGAGAAGCGGTCGTAGATGTTGTCCCTTTCCTTCCGAAAAATAAGTTCCGATGGCTTGTTCTCCGGAATGCCCGAAAGGAGGATTCCCTAAATCGTGAGCCAGGCAGGCAGCTGAAACAATAGAGCCAATCTCAGAGAGGTGACTGTCTGATAGTTCGGGATGGCTCTTTAGTAATAAAGTTGCCACTTCATTCCCCAGCGAACGCCCTACACACGATACCTCTAAACTATGTGTGAGCCGGTTATGTACAAAGATACTGCCGGGAAGCGGAAATACTTGTGTCTTGTTTTGCAGACGCCGGAAGGGGGCGGAAAAAATCAATCGGTCGTAGTCGCGTTGAAATTCAGTACGGTCGTCTTTTTTTGCTTCATGCAGAAGCTCTAGCCCGAATCGCTTGTTAGATATCAGTTGTTTCCAATTCATTGATGTGTAGAAGTATTGTTTTTGCAAACTTAGGGAAATTCTTCGGAATATCCTCCTGAAAAGTGAGACAGTGGCAAGATTAAAAGTGAAAAATGAATGGGAATGTGGCTTTGACGAGGAGGCAGAAGATCATTTGAAGCATGGAAGATAGGCTTTGGAAATGTCTAAGCGTTTGGTTTAACTTGCCTAGGCATTTCATTTTAGGCGCCTAAGCGTTTTGGGACGGGGGTATCTTTATCTTTAATTTAGGGCGATAAGTGCTGCTTTAAGTGTTTGTTTTGTAAGCAAAAAACAAGAAAAAAAGAGCAGACGGCCTTTAAAAAATGGTAAACACAAGTATAAGTCCCATGAAATGCTTAATTTCGCAAATTAAATCAATAAAAAAAAGTCAATGAAAGTACAGATTATAAACAAGTCAAAACATCCGTTGCCAGCCTATGCTACGGAGCAGTCGGCAGGAATGGATATCCGTGCCAATTTGGAACAGCCTATTGTGTTGAAACCCCTGCAGCGTTGTCTGGTTCCCACCGGACTCTCGATTGCATTGCCTTCGGGTTATGAGGCTCAACTGCGTCCCCGCAGTGGATTGGCATTGAAAAAGGGAATCACCTTGCTGAATACTCCGGGTACGATTGATGCAGATTACCGGGGCGAGATAGGTATTATTTTGGTGAACCTTTCTTCTGAAGATTTTGTGGTAGAAGATGGAGAAAGGATTGCTCAGATGGTTATTGCCCGTTATGAACAGGCGGAATGGAATGAGGTGGAAGTTCTTGATGAAACAGAACGTGGAGCCGGAGGCTTCGGTCATACAGGAACCATTTAATTAATCAGAATCGGATGATGAAAGTCTTATTGTCTATATTGTGTTTGGTAACCTTGCTTGCATCGTGCGGAACTATCGGGAAGTCTTCCCGGTCGGCAAAGCGTACAAAAACGGAAGCGATGGCTGATCCGCTTACTTACGAGCAGCGCCGCAAGTATGATTATTTTTTTCTGGAGGCTGTCCGTCTGAAGCAGAAAGGAGAATATGATGCAGCCTTTGAACTGTATAAGCATTGTCTTGAGATATATCCCAAATCGGCAGCCACGCTATATGAGATTTCGCAGTTTTATCTGGCGCTGGGGCAAGAGGATAAAAGTGAACAGGCTCTGAAACAGGCGGTGCGCTTGGATGAAGATAACTTTTGGTATAAGCAGACGCTGGCTACGTATTATCAGCGGAAGCACGATTTGCCGAAAGCTGTTGCAGCGTATGAAGATATGGCAAGGCTGTTTCCTTCCCGTCTGGAACCATTGATTGCTTTGGTGGAACTTTATAGCCAGACGAAAAGCTATGAGGAGGTAGTAAAGACGCTGAACCGTCTGGAAGAACTTGACGGTAAATCGGAACAAATCAGTATGGAGAAGTTCCGTATGTATCTGTTGATGAATAATCAGGAACAGGCTTTTCAGGAGATAGAAAGCCTGTCCAAAGAATACCCTTATGACATGCGTTATCAGATTATGCTGGGCGATGTGTATTTAAGTAACGACCGGTTGCAGGAAGCTTATGATACGTATCAGCGCATTTTAAAAGAAGATCCCGGCTATGCTCCGGCGCTGGTCTCTATGGCTTCTTATTATCAGAAGGCGGGTCAGGACAGTCTTTATCATGTGCAGCTGAATGATATCTTGCTGAATGACGATGTGGAGTCGGGTACGAAAATGGAGATAATGAGGCAGCTCATCGTGCAGTCTGAACAGACCACCAAGGATAGTACACAGATTATCTCTCTGTTTGATGAAATATTGAAGCGTCCGCAGCAAAATGCCGATCTTGCCATGCTGTATGCCCAATATCTGATAACGAAACAGATGGGAAAAGAATCTGTACCTGTATTGCATCAAGTGCTTTCGCTTGACCCGGAGAATAAACCGGCACGCTTGCAGTTATTGAGCTATGCCATCCGTGAAAATAATCTGGATGAAATGATTAAGGTGGCTTTGCCGGCCCTTCAATATAATCCGGAAGCTATGGAGTTTTATTACTATTTAGGTATTGCTTATTATCAGAAAGAAGAAACAGATAAGGCACTTGATGTGTTTCAGAAAGGAGTGAAGCAGGTAAACGATAAAAGTGACAAGCAGATAGTTTCTGACTTTTATGCTATTTTAGGTGACATTTATCATGCAAAGCATATGCAGGCTGAGGCTTATGCCGCTTATGACTCGTCGCTGGTTTATAATCCGAATAATATCGGAACGTTAAACAATTATGCTTATTATCTTTCGGTTGAGAAAAAGCATTTGGATAAAGCGGAAGAAATGAGCTACCGGACTGTCAAGGCTGAACCTGAAAACTATACTTATTTAGATACGTATGCTTGGATTCTGTTTGAGAAAGAACGCTATACGGAGGCACGTATTTATATTGAACAGGCTATGAAGAATGGAGGAGACAGCAGTCAAGTGATTGTAGAGCATTGTGGTGACATCTATTATAAGTTAGGTGAAAAAGAGAAGGCGGTTGAACTATGGAAAAAAGCTGAAGGGATAAAAGAGAGTCCGGACAGTGGCTCAACGCCTCGTTCGGCGGAGGAACTGAAACGCTTGAAACGGAAAATAGCCTTGAAAAAATATATAACTGAATAAACAGATGGTAAGACGACTTGTATATTATATAATGCTGACAGCTGTGATGGCGGTTGTTGCTTCGTGTTCTTCTTCGCGTCACGCTGTACAGACTCCTATGATTGGCGAACTGACTGGTGCTGATTATATGGAGAAGGTGATAGAATGGACTCCGAAGTGGGACGCATTGACGGCAAAGGTGGGTCTGGATTTACAGTTGGATAAAGGAGGCAGTCCGCATGTTAATGGTACTCTGCGTATTAAGCGAGGAAAGGTAATCCAGCTCTCTGTTGCTCCCTTACTGGGAATTGAAATGGCACGAATGGAGATTACACCAGAACGGGTACTTTTGGTTGATCGTTTGCATAAACAGTATGTAGAGGTTTCGTTTGAGGCTTTGAGCAGTCTGGCCAATACGGAACTGGATTTTCATATTCTGCAGTCTTTGTTCTTGAATGAACTGTTCCTGCCGGGAAAACCCCAGCTGGCTGTGACTGATGCTGTGCATTTTCATATTACCCCCGCAGCCGGACGGGCTCTTCTGGAAACCAAGTCGGGAAGGGCCTTGACCTATCGGTTCTGGACTACTGCAGGCGAGGGGTGGCTGGAGCAGACCAGTATCGGGTTAAAGGGGACAGATTATTCGATGGATTGGCTGTATACTGATTTTGGTAATTTGGAGGGAAAGACCTTTCCGCAGCATATGAAGGTGTCGCTTGGAAATAGAGAACGGGTTAAGTTTGCTTTGGATATGAAACTGTCACGCATTTCTGCCGGTGGAAACTGGGAGGAGCGCACTGAACTCTCATCGAAATATAAGAAAATAGAATTACACGAACTTCTGAAAATGTTACTGAAGTTATGAAACGCTTGCTGGGTATTATATGGATAAGCTTGCTGGTTTTAGGACTTTATGGTCAGACAACTCCGAAAATTCGTCAACTGGAGAAACAGCGTAAGGAACTTCACCTGCAAATTTCGGAATCGGAATCATTGTTGCAGTCTACTCGTAAGGATGTGAAAAGTCAATTAGATAATTTGGCTTTGCTCTCCGGACAGATAGACGAACGTCAGAAATATATCCGGCAAATTGAAAAAGATGTACGCTCCATTCAGCTGGAAATAAACCGGTTGTCGGTTGAACTGCAGAAGCTGCAGCGCGACTTGCGTGACAAGAAGAAAAAATATGAACAGTCGGTTCGTTATATGTATCGCAATAAGTCGGTTCAGGAAAAAATGATGTTCATTTTCTCTGCAGATAACCTGAGTCAGATGTATCGTCGCTTGCGCTATGTGCGTGAGTATGCCGACTATCAGCGTATGCAAGGGGCACAGTTGCAGCGCAAGCAGGAGCAGGTGCAGCGTAAGAAGACTTCGCTCCAGTCAAGCTGGAAGGCAAAAGAAGAGCTGTTGAAGCAGGGGGAGGTTGAAAAAATCAAACTGCAAGAACAGGAGAAAGAACGTAAAGCCTTGTTGGGCTCCTTGCAGAAAAAACAGCAGAGTATCCAGAAAGAGATTGCAAAGAAACGCCGCTCAGCTGATAAACTGAATGCTCAAATTGATAAACTGATCGAGCAGGAGATAGAAAAAGCCCGGAAACGTGCCGAAGCTGAGGCACGGCGAAAAGCAGAAGAAGCCCGGAAGGCAGCCAAGGCGGATAAAAAGGCAGAAACAGCAGTAAAGTCACCGGCAAAAGAGGCGGGAAAAATGGATTCTTATAAAGTGGATTCGGAAGACCGCAGGCTTTCAGGTACGTTTGAAAAAAACAAGGGCATTTTACCGGTTCCTATAACCGGAGCCTATGTTATTGTGGGTCATTATGGGCAGTATCAGGTGCAGGGGCTTCGTAATGTAAGGCTTGACAATAAAGGCATCGATATAAAAGGAAAGCAGGGGGCATATGCCCGTGCCATATTTGATGGTGAAGTTTCGGCGGTTTTTCAGTACAACGGACTGACCAATGTGCTGGTGCGTCATGGAAGTTACATCTCTGTTTATTGTAATCTGTCTTCGGTGCGGGTGAAGAAAGGTAGTCGTGTCAGTACACGGGATGTATTGGGTGAGGTGCATACCGACAAAGAAGGAAATACGGTTCTCCACTTTCAGTTGCGTAAGGAAACAGCAAAGCTGAATCCGGAACAATGGCTGAAGCGTTGAGGCTGAATAATAAGGGAGATGTAGGCTTAAGCAGGCAAAGATGAAGCCTTGAACGTTAATAAAGTGAAGTAAAACAAACTTTTTCACCGAAACCGATGTCTATATATAACATTTATTGTTATTTTTGCAGATGGAATTTAATCACTAACAATTATAAATTTTACAACAATGGTTAATTACAAAGATTTAGGTTTGGTAAACACTAAAGACATGTTTGCCAGAGCAATCAAAGGCGGCTATGCTATTCCGGCTTTCAACTTCAACAATATGGAACAGATGCAGGCTATCATCAAGGCTGCAGTAGAAACTAAATCTCCGGTTATCCTTCAGGTTTCTAAAGGTGCTCGTCAGTACGCTAACGCTACATTGTTGCGTTACATGGCTCAGGGTGCTGTAGAATATGCAAAAGAATTAGGATGCGAACATCCTGAAATCGTTCTTCACCTTGACCACGGAGATACTTTCGAAACTTGCAAGAGCTGTATCGACTCAGGTTTCTCTTCAGTAATGATTGACGGTTCTCACTTGCCTTACGAAGAAAACGTAGCTTTGACCAAGAAAGTGGTTGAATATGCTCATCAGTTTGACGTAACTGTAGAAGGAGAATTAGGTGTATTGGCTGGTGTTGAAGATGAAGTATCTGCAGAACATCACACTTATACTAACCCTGAAGAAGTAATTGACTTTGCTACTCGTACGGGTTGCGACTCATTGGCTATCTCAATCGGTACTTCTCACGGTGCTTACAAGTTCAAACCTGAACAATGTCATGTTGACCCGGCTACTGGCCGCTTGGTTCCTCCTCCATTGGAATTTGCTGTATTGGACGCTGTAATGGAAAAACTTCCGGGATTCCCTATCGTTCTTCACGGATCTTCTTCAGTTCCTCAGGAAGAAGTTGATACTATCAACAAATTCGGTGGTAAACTGGAAGCTGCTATCGGTATTCCTGAAGAAGAATTGCGTAAGGCTGCTAAGTCTGCAGTTTGCAAAATCAACATCGACTCAGACTCTCGTTTGGCTATGACTGCTGCTGTACGTAAGGTATTCGCTGAAAAACCGGCTGAATTCGACCCACGTAAATATTTGGGCCCGGCTCGCGATAACATGGAAAAACTGTACAAGCATAAAATCGTGAACGTTTTGGGTTCAGATAACAAACTGGCTCAGTAATATTTTCTTGTTTGACAAGTAGATAAAAAGATAAAGGCGACCTGTTTCCCGTAGGGAGAATGCAGGTCGCCTTCTTCTTTATCTTAAGATGGAAAATTTGTAAATACAATACAAAAGCCAACTGATTCATGTATAAAGTCTTGCGAATCGGTCGGCTTTTGTATTTTTAGCTACTCTCCCTTTAATAGGGGTATTGGCTGAATATTTCTAGATGGATGCATTGAGTATGTCTGGAGAAGCAGATTTCAGTAAACTGCGTGTTACCAGAATTTGTTTTGTTCTTGATTATATTCAAAACCTACTTCTTTTAAGCGGTTTACTATGTCGCTTTTATTTATATTCAAATCCTCGCATAATGCATCGAGTGAAGGGTAGAAATCTCGTAGCTTCATGTTGATGAAGCTGAATAACATCATCGGGTCTTTAGGCAGTTCCATGTTTTTTCTTTCTTTTTTATTTTGCGGATGCAAAGTTACGTGTTTTTTTTATTCGTTGTTCAAATTGTTTATTATATTTACCTGGAAAAGATAGACTCATTGTATTGTTTAGCTTGACAGATTGTTGGATATTAATATCTCTTGTTTATGAATAAAAGTGGAATCTGGATGGCTCCTTTGTTGGGGCTGGTGATTGGTGCATCTTGTCAGCCGGAAGAAAATGTGAGGCCGACGGATGGTGGGCAAGTTGTGGTGGAGAATATTTTGAGCCGCAAGAGTGTACGCCGGTATGTAGGAGGAAAACCGGTGGAAAAAGAAAAAGTAGAGCAGCTGCTTCGTGCTGGAATGGCAGCTCCGAGTGGAATGGATCGTCGTCCGTGGGAGTTTGCAGTCATCGATGAACGTGAAAAACTAGATAAGATGGCAGATGGGCTTCCTTATGCAAAGATGCTGAAAGGAGCACCGATGGCAATTGTAGTATGTGCAGATGAACGTAAATCGTCTTATTGGTATTTGGATTGCTCTGCCGCTGCTCAAAATATATTGCTGGCAGCCGAGGCTTTGGAGTTAGGATCCGTATGGACTGCAACTTACCCGTATGAAGATCGGATGAAGGTGGTAGCAGACGTGTTGGGTTCCCCTTCATATATCAAGTCTCTTTGCGTGATTCCGGTAGGTTATCCGATGGGGGACTATGCTCCAAAAGACAAATGGGATGCAACACGTATTCATTATAATACATGGAAGTAAGAGACGAAGCGAATAAAATAGTTAAAACAAAGCAGTTTCTAATCTTTAAATTCCTGTAAACTCGGGAAAAAGCATTAACTTTGCACCCTAATTTAATGAGCATAATATAGATACCAAATCTTTTTATCATCATGATGGAGCTTGATTTACTCACAGCTATATCGCCTATTGATGGCAGATACAGAGGCAAAGCGGGAGCTTTGGCCGCTTATTTTTCAGAATATGCACTGATTAAGTATCGTGTGCAGGTAGAGATTGAATATTTTATAACCTTGTGCGAGTTGCCCTTGCCTCAGTTAAAAACATTTGATTCGGCACGTTTTGAGTCGTTGCGGGATATTTATCGTAATTTTTCGGAGGCAGATGCTCAGCGTATTAAGGAAATAGAGAGTGTAACAAACCATGACGTTAAGGCTGTTGAGTATTTTATTAAGGAGCAGTTTGATAAATTGGGAGGTTTGGAATCGTATAAGGAGTTTATCCACTTTGGTCTGACTTCACAGGATATCAACAATACTTCAGTTCCTTTGTCAATTAAAGATGCACTTCAAGAGGTTTATTACCCGCAGCTGCAGAAATTGATAGACCAGTTGACAGTTTATGCGGAGGAGTGGAAAGATATTCCGATGCTGGCTAAAACTCATGGTCAGCCGGCATCACCGACTCGCTTGGGAAAAGAAATAATGGTTTTTGCTTATCGCTTAAATCGTCAGTTGGATGTATTGAAGGCTTGTCCGATTACTGCTAAGTTTGGTGGAGCTACCGGAAATTACAATGCTCATCATGTGGCATATCCGGAATTCGACTGGAAGGCCTTCGGCAATAAGTTCGTTGCAGAGAAATTGGGCTTGGAACGTGAAGAATATACCACTCAAATTTCTAACTATGACAATCTTGGTGCTATCTTTGATGCGATGAAACGTATCAATACCATTATGATTGATATGAACCGCGATTTCTGGCAGTATATTTCAATGGAGTACTTTAAACAGAAAATTAAAGCCGGTGAAGTGGGCTCAAGTGCAATGCCTCATAAGGTGAATCCGATTGACTTTGAAAATGCGGAAGGTAACTTGGGTATGGCCAATGCTGTTTTGGAACATTTGGCAAGTAAATTGCCGGTTTCTCGCTTGCAGCGTGACTTGACCGATTCTACCGTTTTGCGTAATGTCGGGGTTCCTTTCGGTCACATTGTAATTGCCATCCAAAGTTCATTGAAAGGTTTAGGAAAACTGCTGCTGAACGAACAGAAGATATATGAAGATTTGGATAACTGCTGGAGTGTAGTAGCTGAAGCTATTCAGACTATTTTGCGCCGTGAAGCTTATCCTCATCCTTATGAGGCTTTAAAAGCATTGACGCGTACCAATCAAGCCATTAATGAAGCTTCAATAAAGGAATTTATTGAAACGTTGAATGTAAGTGAAGAAATAAAGAAAGAATTGCGTGTAATTACTCCGCACAATTATACTGGACTATAATAAATAGTAAAGAAAACAAGTTAACGAAACCGGGAGATGGGAGTCTCCGGTGATAAATTAAAGAATTATGGCAGAAAAAGAAAACAGACAGGAAGGCGAATATAACAGCCAGTCTAACCGTGATGGTTACAAGTCTTACAACAGAGAAGGATATAATAGAAATAACCGCTATGAAGGCGGGGGATATGGTCGTCGTTCGTATAATAATAACCGTGAGGGAAATGAACGCCCGTATCGTTCTTCGTATAATCCGCGTTTTAGTAATAATGAGGACCGCCCGCAGCGTAGCTATGGAAACCGTCCGCAGTATCGTCCATATGGCAACCGCAATGAAGAGGGAGGAGAACTGCGTTCTTATCGTCCGCGCTTCAATCATGGAGGACAGGATGAAGGAGGGTTCCGTCCTCAACGTTCTTCGTATAATCCTCGCTTTAATAATAATGAAGGAGATGAACAGCGTCCTTTCCGTCCTCGCTTTAATAATGGACAGCAGGGGGAAGGTGGCTTCCGCCAACAACGTCCTCGCTATAATAATGGAGGTCAGGGAGGGTATAACCGCGTACAAGGAGGTGGTCCCCGTCAACGTACTGCCGATTATAATCCGAATGCGAAGTATAGCATGAAGAAGCAGATTGAGTATAAAGACGTCTTGACCGACCCGAATGAACCAATCCGCTTGAATAAGTTCCTTGCTAATGCTGGTATCTGTTCACGCCGCGAGGCTGATGAATTTATTACTGCTGGAGTAGTCTCTGTAAACGGGGAAGTGGTAACAGAACTGGGAACTAAGGTGAAACGTACCGATGAGGTGAAATTTCATGACCAGCCGGTAAATATTGAACGTAAGGTTTATGTACTGCTTAACAAACCGAAAGACTGTGTGACAACTTCGGATGATCCTCAAGAACGTAAAACCGTGATGGATTACGTTAAAGATGCATGCAGAGAGCGTATTTATCCGGTTGGCCGTTTAGACCGTAACACGACGGGGGTATTGTTGCTGACAAATGATGGTGACCTTGCTTCAAAACTGACTCATCCGAAATTCCTGAAAAAGAAAATTTATCATGTGTATTGTGATAAAAATGTAACCAAGGCTGACCTTGACCAGATTGTGGCAGGTATTACTTTAGATGATGGTGAAATACATGCGGATGCAATCAGTTATGCTTCGGATACGGATAAGTCGCAGGTGGGCATTGAAATCCATTCGGGAAAGAATCGTATCGTACGTCGTATTTTTGAGTCACTGGGCTATCGTGTAATTAAGCTTGATCGTGTTTACTTTGCAGGTCTTACTAAAAAGGGATTACGTCGCGGTGACTGGCGCTATTTAACAGAGATGGAAGTAAATATGCTCCGTATGGGGTCTTTTGAATAAATAATATAAGTTGCTGACAAGTGTACGAGTTGACAAGGTAGGAGATAAACACCTTATCAACTCGTCGGCTTATCAGCAAGTTAACCAAAAAATAAAAACAAATGGAAGCAATTCGTAGAACAAAGATTGTTGACCTTTTGAAATGCCGTGATTTCGGCACAATGGTCAATGTGAAAGGATGGGTACGTACCCGTCGTGGTAGTAAACAGGTAAACTTTATTGCCTTAAATGATGGTTCTACTATAAATAATGTGCAGGTTGTTGTTGATTTGGCTAACTTCGATGAAGAAATGCTGAAGCAGATTACTACCGGTGCATGTATCAGTGTGAACGGTGAATTGGTAGAATCAGTAGGTGCAGGTCAGGCTTGTGAGTTGCAGGCTCGCGAAATAGAAGTGCTGGGAACATGTGATAATACATATCCGCTTCAGAAAAAAGGTCACTCTATGGAGTTCTTGCGTGAAATAGCTCATTTACGCCCTCGTACCAATACATTTGGTGCCGTATTCCGTATCCGTCATAATATGGCAATAGCAATTCATAAATTCTTCCATGACCGTGGTTTCTTCTATTTCCATACTCCGCTGATTACAGCATCCGACTGTGAAGGTGCCGGGCAAATGTTTCAAGTTACTACAATGAACTTGTATGATTTGAAGAAAGATGAAAACGGTTCAATTATTTATGATAACGATTTCTTTGGAAAACAGGCAAGCTTGACGGTTTCTGGACAGTTGGAAGGCGAGTTGGCAGCTACAGCTTTGGGTGCTATCTATACTTTCGGTCCTACATTCCGTGCGGAAAACTCAAACACTCCTCGTCATTTGGCCGAGTTCTGGATGATTGAACCGGAGGTGGCTTTCAATGATATTACCGATAATATGGATTTGGCAGAGGAGTTTATCAAGTATTGTGTTCAGTGGGCTTTAGATAATTGCTATGATGATGTGAAGTTCTTGAACGATATGTTTGATAAAGGCTTGATTGAACGTTTGCAGGGGGTATTGAAAGAAGACTTTGTTCGTTTGCCTTATACGGAAGGTATTAAGATTCTGGAAGATGCGGTAGCAAAGGGACATAAGTTCGAATTCCCTGTATATTGGGGAGTTGATTTGGCTTCAGAACATGAACGTTACTTGGTGGAAGAGCACTTTAAGCGTCCGGTTATTCTGACTGATTATCCGAAAGAAATCAAGGCCTTCTATATGAAGCAGAATGAAGATGGGAAGACTGTTCGCGCAATGGATGTGCTTTTCCCGAAAATCGGAGAAATTATTGGTGGCTCAGAGCGTGAAGCTGATTATAATAAGCTGATGACCCGTATTCAGGAACTGAATATCCCGATGAAAGATATGTGGTGGTATCTGGATACACGTAAGTATGGATCATGTCCTCACTCTGGTTTCGGATTGGGATTTGAACGTCTGTTGCTCTTTGTGACAGGTATGGCAAACATACGTGATGTGATTCCGTTCCCACGTACTCCGAATAATGCGGAATTTTAAGAAATCAAATTGCTTTTCTGTGGCACTTCTTGGTTAGGAAGTCGCAGAAAAACATCGGTTTAGAAAAATAACTATCATAGAAGCAACGAGTTTTCAAAAATTATACGTATATTTGAATGTCAACCTGATGTTGATAAACTCTAATACGTATGATTATGAAAACTCGTTGTTTTTTCCTGTGGGCAGCAATGCTGCTTATGGCTGTTGGTTCAGTAATGGCGCAGGATATTGAAGAGAAAAAGCCGGTCAGCTTGAACGGTGTGTGGCAAATGTGTTTTTATAGTTCCAGCTCGCCTGATATACCCGGTGAACTGAAAACAAGTAATTCTCTGAAGATTCTTTCTGATGATGGACGATTTACTAATGTGGTAATGATGCCGTCGGGAGCGATTGTTATCGGTTATGGCACTTATGACTTGAAGTCGAGTAACGTATTTAATGAGTATGTAACTCGTAATATTCATCTTCCTCAGTTAAATGGTCAAGTTAATGAGATGCATTTTGACCTTCGTGAGAATGGAGATTTAATGTATGTGAAGTATTATGTGGAAAAAGATATAGATGGCAATGCCATAGAATCATGGGCGCATGAAATATGGAAACGGGTGGAAATGCCAACTAAGTACCCGGACAATATCGTTCGTTAACTGCAATACAGGTCTTTTTGAAAAACATTCCGGTTTTCGTCTTTATACTCATGAAAACCGGAATGTTTTTTATATTCCTGCATGGCTGTACTGAATGACAACGGTTTAATGAGAGAAAAGGATAGAAAAAATATAAAAACGCTTTGCCGTTTCCGGGAAAAGCCGTACCTTTGCAAGCCGATTATTATCAGATAGTGATAAATTTAAAAATCTGAATGTTTTGTTTTTCTTTATTGTCCGGGAAAAACGGAGCAGGAAGATATTGTTTTTTAGTAGTAACATTTAAAAAAGAAATTAAGAGTGGATACTTTAAGTTACAAGACCATTTCTGCAAACAAAGAAACTGCAACAAAAGAATGGGTTGTGGTTGATGCTACCGATCAGGTTGTAGGCCGTCTCGGTACAAAAGTTGCAAAGTTGTTGAGAGGTAAGTACAAACCTAACTTCACCCCTCATGCTGACTGCGGTGATAACGTTATTATCATCAATGCAGACAAAGTGAAATTTACAGGTAACAAATGGAATGACAAAGTTTACCTGAGCTACACTGGTTATCCAGGTGGACAGCGTGAAATTACTCCGGCTCGTTTGATGGCGAAACCGAATGGCGCTGAAAAATTGATGAAGAAAGTTGTTAAAGGTATGCTTCCTAAAAACCGTTTGGGAGCTAAGTTGCTGAGCAACCTGTATGTTTACGAAGGTGCAGAACACAAACACGAAGCTCAGACTCCGAAAGTAATTGATATTAACTCACTTAAATAATAAAGAATGGAAGTAGTAAATGCATTAGGCAGACGTAAAAGCGCGATTGCACGCGTTTTCGTAAGCGAAGGTACAGGAAAGATTACTATTAACAAGAGAGACCTTGCACAGTACTTTCCATCAACTATTCTGCAGTATGTAGTTAAGCAGCCTCTGAATAAACTGGAAGTTGCTGAAAAATATGATATTAAAGTAAACTTGTGTGGTGGTGGTTTCACTGGTCAGTCTCAGGCTTTGCGCTTGGCTATTGCTCGTGCATTGGTTAAGATTAATCCTGAAGATAAGAAAGCACTTCGTGCTGAAGGCTTCATGACTCGTGACGCTCGTTCTGTTGAACGTAAGAAACCGGGACGTCCCAAAGCACGCCGCAGATTCCAGTTCAGTAAACGTTAAGCTTTTGAGTTTGTTAGTTTGTAAGTTGGCAGGTTAATAAGTCTGGTGCAAGTAATCGGTTTGCACATATACTTATGTCTGACTCAAAAACTTGGAAACTCAAAAAACTTAAAATGAAAGCGTTTAGTATCTAAACCGTCGGGATTTTCTTCTCCAGAGACTTGTAGGGAAACTACCCGTCAGTTGGTTCAATAAACAAAAAAGAAAGTAAACGATTTAAAATTAAAGACAATGTCAAGAGTAAATTTTGATACATTATTGGAGGCTGGTTGCCACTTCGGACACCTTAAGAGAAAGTGGAACCCTGCAATGGCTCCTTATATTTTCATGGAACGCAACGGTATCCATATCATCGATTTGAACAAAACCGTTGTTAAAGTTGAAGAAGCTGCTGAAGCTTTGAAACAGATTGCAAAATCAGGAAAAAAAGTCCTGTTCGTTGCTACTAAGAAACAAGCTAAACAGGTAGTAGCTGAGAAAGCTGCTTCTGTAAATATGCCTTATGTTATCGAACGTTGGCCGGGTGGTATGTTGACCAACTTCCCGACTATCCGTAAGGCTGTGAAGAAGATGGCGACTATCGATAAATTGACTAATGACGGAACTTATTCAAACTTGTCAAAAAGAGAAGTTCTGCAGATTTCACGTCAGCGTGCTAAATTGGAAAAGAACCTTGGTTCTATCGCTGATTTGACTCGTCTTCCGTCTGCATTGTTCGTTATCGATGTATTGAAAGAAAACATTGCTATTCGCGAAGCTAACCGTTTGGGTATTCCTGTATTTGCTATCGTTGATACAAACTCAGATCCTTCAAACGTAGATTTCGTAATTCCAGCTAATGATGACGCTACCAAGTCAGTAGAAGTTATCTTGGATGCATGTTGCGCTGCAATGGCTGAAGGCTTGGAAGAAAGAAAAGCTGAAAAAGTAGATATGGAAGCTGCTGGTGAAAACGCACCGAAAGCTGCCAAGAAAAAAACTACTAAGGCTCGCATGGACAAAGCTGAAGAAGAAGCGATCAACGCTTCTAAGGCTGCCGCTTTCATCGACAAAGAAGAAGCTTAATATAACTTAACTGAGAGTTGGGAGTTGGAAGTTGAGAGTTACTATATACAGCAATTCTCAACTCCCTATTCTCAACTCTCAATTGCTTTATACCGATTTATTTATTAACTCAATAAAAAAGAAATACTATGGCTGTAAGTATGGCTGATATCACCAAGCTTCGTAAAATGACTGGAGCTGGTATGATGGACTGTAAAAACGCTTTGGCAGAATCAGAAGGCGATTTCGACAAGGCAGTGGAAATTATCCGTAAAAAAGGACAGGCAGTAGCTGCAAAACGTTCTGACCGTGAAACTTCAGAAGGTTGTGTATTGGCTAAATCAACAGGTGACTATGCTGCTATGATTGCTTTGAAGTGTGAAACTGACTTCGTGGCAAAAAATGCAGACTTCGTTGCTTTGACTCAAGCTATCTTGGATGCTGCTGTTGAAAATAAATGCCAGACTCTTGAAGAAGTGAAAGCTCTTCCGATGGGTAACGCTACTATTGCTGACGCAGTTATCGACCGTAGCGGTATTACTGGTGAAAAAACTGAATTGGATGGTTATTTCTTCGTTTCAGGTGCTTGCACTGCAGTATATAACCACATGAACAAGAACCAGCTTTGTACTATCGTAGCTTTCAACAAGCCTTGCGAAGAAAAAGTGGCTCATGAAATCTGTATGCAGATTGCAGCTATGAACCCGATTGCTATTGATGAAGCTGGTGTTCCTGAATCAGTGAAAGAAGAAGAAATCAAGGTTGCTATCGAAAAAACTAAGGCTGAACAGGTTCAGAAGGCTGTAGAAGCTGCTTTGAAGAAAGCTGGTATCAATCCTTCTCACGTAGACAGCGAAGAACACATGGATAGCAACATGGCTAAGGGATGGATTACTGCTGAAGATGTAGCTAAAGCTAAGGAAATCAAGGAAACAGTTGCTGCTGAAAAGGCTGCTAACTTGCCTCAGGCAATGATTGAAAATATTGCTAAAGGTCGTCTGGGCAAATTCTTGAAAGAAGTTTGTCTGTTGAACCAGGAAAGCATTATGGATCCGAAGAAAACTGTTTCTGAAGTATTGAAAGAGGCTGATGCTGAATTGGCTATCGCTGACTTCAAACGTTTTACTTTGCGTGCTGAATAATAAAGTATAAGATGAGCTAATTCTTTCGTCAGTAAATTCTTTATCTGAAGATAGAATTTTCATTGATAATTTAAAAAGACCTTGTCATAACGCTTTGCGGAGTGTTGGCAAGGTCTTTTCTTGTATATTGTTACTGCCTGCTGAAAGTCGGCGCATATTCAGGCTTTGCCACCGGTCATAAAAATGAAAAAGCCTTGCATGACTTGTTCTGGAAGAAAACCGGGCTGCATACAGGTTTGACGGTGATGCAGGCAGACAAAAAAAGCGGCAAAAATTTGCCGCTTGCTGATTATTGAGAACGAACCTTGTCGGTTAGTTTTTCGATACTATCGGATTAGCACCGGAAGTAATGCGCATAGCCTCTGGATGGTCTTTGATAAACGATTCGATATGGCGTACCCGTTTTTCTTCCAAGATTTCATCTACGGCAATTAAAATACCTGTTTCTTCCACGTCGCCGAAGCCGTCATTGATGGCAGTACCAAACATGCGCATGGTAGGTGACAAGCTCATATAGGCATTCACCAGAGGAGGAATATTATATCCTAACTTGCGTACTTCTGTATTCAATACCTTATAATCTTCTTTAAACGTATCATAGCAGAATAGTTTTTTAAGCATGTCAGGATCTGTTTCTATCTTTAGCGGCTCCATGGGAGTGATAAGTTCATCTTTATCGGTGAAATGTTTTTTCAGGAAATATAATATCATATCCCTTCCCAGGCGGCTGTAACTGGGATACATGGTCATTTTTCCGAAGAAATATTTTACGTTCGGCTTAATCACGGTTAGAGCTCCTAATCCGTCCCACAGATTATCGAGTGCGAACAGCCCTTTTGATCCAGCCCGGGTAGATTGATACTCCAGTGTTACAAATGAGCGTCCCAGTTCGATGGTAGTGGGCAAATATTCTTTCAGGAACTTTTCAGAGAAGTTAAACATATGTGCAGTAGCCAATATCGGTTTGCCATGTTCATCAAACTTCACTTCGTTTCCCAAGAGATACCGGTATCCTCCCAAGATTTCTTCAGCATCAGGATTCCATACGATTAGTTGCTGGTAAGGTTCTTCCATCAAGTCGTATTCATCCAGGTCCATAGACAGTCCTGTTCCACCTCCGGCAGCTCGGAATGCGATTTCACGTAAGCGTCCGATTTCCTTTAATACGTTAGGCGCATTCTTCCATGTTACAACATAAATTTCGTTGTTGCTTTTATTGGTAAAGCGCAGGCGTTTATCTTCTGTAAGTTCCGATTTCAGTATTTTCTTGTCAATCGGCGCAATAATCTCTTCCATATATATTAATTAATATCGTCTTTTCAAAGTTTGTAAACCAGTTCACGGACATAATCAGCCCATTCTGTTGCTGATTTTGATTTGTCGAATGTTTCCCATGGAATAGGTTTCCCTATGCTGACACGGAAAGTTTTATGGCGATTTTTCATCATTTCATCTGCCAGGTAGAGCATGGCTATATTAAACTTTATTCCAAAGAATTTGCAGGCATTAGCCAGACTGTAGAAGAAGTTGGAGTTACGTCCTTCAAAATGGATAGGGACGATGTAGCGATGTGTTTCCACACTTTTGGAGATAAAGGTTTTTTTCCAAGTCAAGTCTTTGATAATTCCGTTTTGCCGCCGTGAACATAATCCGGCAGGGAACATGATGATATGGTCGTTCGACTGGAATCCGGCCTCTACCATTCGGGGGAAGTCGCGTGACTGTGATCCGGTTTTATTGATAGGGATGCATAGCGGAGCGAGTCCGTGCAGGTTCATCAGTAAGTCATTCACCAAATACTTGATGCGTCCGTTATAATGTTTACCCAGCAGATACCCTAAGGCAATTCCGTCTTGTCCTCCCAAGGGGTGATTAGACACGAATGTACACAATCCGTCTTCGGGGAGGTTTTCCTGTCCATGTATATCCAGTGTAACATCAAGGAACTCCATGCAAGCTTCAAGAAAATCCACTCCTTTCTTGTCTGCCACTCGGGTCAGAAACTCGTTCAATTCATCTTGGTGTACGATGCGCTTTAAGTAGGAAACAAGAAAACGGGGAACTCTTTTGGCTTTTTTCCCGGCTTTCTCTTTTAGAATTTTGTCTATGTCAATTAAAAAGATTGAATCGTCAGCCATTCTTGTTTTAATGTTTACGATGCAAAAGTAACGTATCTCTTTTAAAAGTATGTCATTTATCCTCAAAAATCTCTGTTTTTTCCGAAAAAAAGTTATTGCAGGGTTTTATATGTTACTGAATAGCTCTTGTAATACGGGTTTTGACTTCAGTTCGGGAAAATCAGGCAAATGCAGTTTATAGTATGAACAGATAATATCAAGACAGTGATTTCTTTCCATCCGGTTCATGGTGAACAGATGCATGGTTTTATAGTTCAATCGCATCAGGTTATGGATATGTGATGCCTCTTTGGAATATAAAAACATGGAGTGCATCGGCTTGTCGTTAGTAAAGCAGGCATTCAGCAAATCAAAATAAGCTGTGCTTGAAGCATTTTCAAGGTTCGGATAGAAGCCCAGAAAGCGAGAGAGCCGCAGCAGGAATACAAGGTGAAAATTGGCGAAGTGTGTTTCGCAGGTATCCAGCCATTGTATGGAATGAACCAGATAAGCGAATAGCGGTTGGTTGGGCCCTTCTTCTTTCAGCGCATAATCAAGAAATTCGGTGAGAAACAGAGCTATTCCTGATTTATACGGGTCGTATGGAAGAGAATGGAAGGTAAACCACGCACGCGCTTCTTTTATAGGGTGTATTCCGGAGCGAGGACGGATGTCGGCTTCGAATTCAACCAGTGAAAGAGGTTGAAAAAGCACGGGACTAACTGAGGTTTTGCGTGAACGGATAGCAGGAATCAGAAAAGACATCAGTCCGTTCTGTTCCGTATAAAGATGGGCGATATTCGATTTATCGTTATATCGTATGGTGCCCAGCACTATGCCAGTTGATTTCTGTAACATCTTGTATGCAAAGATAGTGAAAAATATGGTTTCTTTCTTAGAAATCTGAGGACTTCTCTGGTTCACGAGGTGATAAAAATCACCAGTGCGTTTAACTTGAAATGTCAAGGCGTTCGGAGGTATTCGCCTAGGTGTTTCAGATGAAATGCCTTGGCATTTTTTTCTCTGTCAGAAAAGTGCTTTTTTCAGGTTGCAAAGTGCTTGTTTCAGGTCTTTGTCATAGATAGCCATAAAGAGGCTGTAATTACTGCTTTCTTGTGAAACCATTAAGATGGGAATCGAACTTAATGCATCTATTGTTCGTTTTTCCATCTGACCGGTGGTTTGCAAATCTTCTCCGGTAATAGATACGGCTGAAATATTTTTTTCAAAATTTATTTGAGCAAACTGATTGAGGAGAGGATATATGCAGGAAAAATCGCTTTCGTCAAGCTCGACAATCATTGAAAGATTGGTGCTTGAGGAGGTCATGAATAAGATGGGTATTTTATGTTTTTCCAGCAGGGACAGCATCTTCACGGGAAACTGAAAGGAGGGAAGCTTGTTGAGCGAACATAGTTGTAGATAGCTTACATTGCTTTGCGCTGTAATCGTTGGGGTGGAAGGTGTGTCGCGCAGGTTTTCTATGGAAGTATTGCTCTGATTGATGTTCATTGTTTCTTGGTTTGTACATGTTTCATTCTGCAAATCCGGCTTCGGGAGGAAGTTTGATTTGCAGAATGAAGTAGCTGTGTGCCATTTTAAGATAAATCTTCTTGAGGGGCATATTCTTGCAGTGTAAGCTCTCCTTTTAGCGCACCTAACGCATTCATGGCGAGTGCTCCCATTTCATCTTCACCGGGAATAACTACGATGCGGGCGAGCCCTTCCAGCCATTCGCGTAGCAGGCTGACACAGTACTCACTGTAAGCTATACCTCCAGTTAAGATAATGGCATCGGTATGTCCGTGCAGAGCTACATGCATGGCACCGGCTTGCTTGGCTACTGTATAAATCATGGCCTCCAGTGTGAGTTTGTGCTTCTTTCCTCCGGCATGTGCCCATCGTACGATAGTCGGTACATCAGTAGTGCCCAGATGAGCCAGCAGTCCTCCACGTCCGTTCAAGAGTTTCCGAAGGTCTTCGTGCGAATATTTTCCGCTGAAGCAAAGGTCAATCAGTTGGCGTGCCGGTATGGTCCCGGCACGTTCCGGGCTGAAGGGACCTTCTCCGTTTAGAGCATTGTTTACATCTACTACTTTCCCGTTGTGATGGGCACTTACAGAAATCCCTCCTCCCAGATGGATTACAATCAAGTTGAGTTCCTCATATTTTCGTCCGATACGTTCGGCGTATTTTCGTGATACGGCACGGCTGTTCAGCGCATGGAATATAGAAATGCGCGGAATTTCGGGGATACCGGTCAGGCGGGCTATGTCACGCAGTTCATCGGTCACTACCGGGTCGGCAATGTATGACGGGCAGCTTATTTTTGATGCGATGTCATCAGCAATCCATGCAGCCAGATTAGACGCATGCTGCATGCTGGCATTCCAAAGATCGTGCTTGATGCGCTCGTTAATGAGATAAACTCCTCCGGGAGTGGGTTTTAACAATCCTCCGCGTGCGATGACGGCATCAAACTGTAATGAAATTTGAGCTTGTTTCAAAGCCTCCGTCACATGAGTCCGTCTGAATTCATATTGTTCGTTTATGTGATGAAAATTTGCCAATTCCTCAGGCGTATGAGTAATGCTATGACGCCATATCTGCTGGTTGTCTTCGTAAACGGCCAGCTTGGTTGAGGTTGAACCGGGGTTGATAACAAGAATCTTTTTCATGGTTGGTTACGGTTATTGGAGTTTCCTGCCAGGCAAGCGAGTGCCAGGCTGTAATATTTTGAATTTCCCGAGTCGCTTCGCGAAGGAACCACTACGGGAGCGATGGTTCCGGTTAGCATGCCTGCTATATTGGCATCGCCAAACAGAGAAACGGCTTTATAGAATGTGTTACCTGATTCTATGTTCGGGAAAATAAGAATATCAGCATTTCCCACTACGGGAGAAGAAAGACCTTTGATTTCACCGCTATGCTTGTCGCAGGCCGTTTTGGCATCCATCGGTCCGTCAATGAATGCATATCCGAACCTGTTTTGAGAAGCCTCTTCTTTCAGTTGGGCATAGCTGAGGGTATGTGGAAATTTTTCATTTGTTTTTTCCGTACAATGAATCAGGGCTACGCGTGGCTGCTCATCTCCGAGTTTCCGGCATAAGTTGACGTTATATTCAATCATGGCTCGGAACTGGTCAAGGGTGGGACGTGGAATGACAGCTGCATCCGAAAAGAACAAAAGTTTATGGTAAAGCGGAATTTGTGCCACGGCAACGTGGCTTAATATGCCTCCCGGAGGAAGTAACCCTTCTCCTTTTTTCAAAACGGCACGCAGCAGGTTGTCAGTGTTAATCAGTCCTTTCATCAAGATGTCGGCTTCGCCGATTCGTACCAGTTGTACCGCTAAAGCTGCTGCAGCATCCGGAGTGGGAGCTTCATAGATGCGGACAAAATCGGGAGAAGCTGCATGAAGATGACGGGCAATGTCAAGATGTTCGGTGTCGGTTACCAGCAGGTATTCAGCAATTTCTTCACGAAGGCTGCGGATAACGACATATTCTGTATGGGGGTCATTGGGACAGACAATAGCTACCCGGCGGCGTATTTGACGCGAGCGGAGGCAGTTAACTATTTCCGAAAGAGTTCGAATCGGTTCCATAATGCTCAGATTTTAAACAAATATGAGAAATAAATCTGGATTAATATCTATCTTTGTTCTGTTTCCAATCAATATTTAACTTATGAAAACATCTCAACGCTTTGATATAGATGCAGCTTATACTGCCATTCATAAAAAATTCCCCAATCATGCGGAACATCCGGTCATTGGAATCACTGGAAACTTCAGCGATGGAAATCTGATGCTTGCTCCGGGATATTATACGTCTGTGCTGAAGGCAGGAGGAATTCCGCTGGTTATTCCTCCTTTTGATGATGAAGATATATTGTTGAAGTTGCTTGATGACGTAGACGGACTTTTGTTTACAGGAGGTGGAGACATCAACCCTTTATTTTTGCATGAAGAGCCCATCAGGGAACTCCACGGAATTAATCCGCACCGTGACCGTCAAGAGTTGCTGTTGGCGCGGCTTGCTGCCAACAGGCAGATTCCGCTGCTGGGCATTTGCCGGGGAATGCAGGTCATGAATGCTGCTTTCGGGGGAACTTTGTATCAGGATATTCATGTGCAGATGGAGGGAAACCGAATCAAACATAGTCAGGACCTTGACCGTAGCTTTGCCTCGCATACCGTGCAGGTTGAGCCTGATACCTTATTGGCTTCGCTTCTGAATGCCGATGCCGTTCCGGTCAACTCTTTTCATCATCAGGCAATAAAGGATCCGGCTCCGGGATTCAGAATATCTGCGCGTGCGGTCGACGGAGTGATTGAGGCGATGGAAAGTTGTGAATATAAATCGATGTTGGGAGTGCAATGGCATCCGGAGTGTTTTATCCTGCGCGGAGATGAATGTATGATGCCTTTATTCGATTGGCTTGTCAGAGAGGCGGGGTCGTTTCGTGAAGCAAAACGCCTGCATACTCGTTTGCTGACACTGGATACGCATTGTGATACTCCCATGTTTTTCGGACAGAATATCAACTTTGCCGCGAGAGATGAAAAAATTAAAGTTGATTTACACAAGATGACCGAAGGTCGACAAGATGCAACGATTATGGTGGCTTATCTTCCTCAGAAAGAACGTACGGATGAGGCTTTGCTGGCTGCTACAGCAAAAGCCGACCGCTTGCTGAACGGTATTGAGGAAATGGTGGCCATGAATTGTACAGCAGTAGATATTGCTTACAGACCGGAGGATTTATATCGCTTGAAGCAGGAAGGGAAAAAGGCAATTATGCTGGGTATCGAAAACGGGTATGCCATCGGAAAGGATTTGCGTAACGTGGAGCATTTCCGCCGCAGGGGAGTGGTTTATCTGACGTTGTGCCACAACGGAAATAATGATATTTGTGGTTCGGCACGCTATAACGAGGAAAATCTGGGAGTAAGTGAATTTGGCGAGCAGGTTATCCGGGAAATGAATCGGGTAGGGATGATGGTTGACTTGTCGCATGGCGGTGAAAGAAGTTTTTATGAGGCTTTGGAAATCAGCCGTACTCCCATCGTTTGTTCTCATTCATCTTGTCGCGCGCTCTGTGACCATCCGCGTAACTTGACAGATGGGCAGTTGAAGGCAATCGCGAAACGGGGAGGGGTGGTTCAAGTATGCCTGTATGGAGGTTTCTTGCAGAGCAACCGTCCGGCTACCATTTGCGATGCCATAGAGCATATTCATCATATGGTGAATATAATGGGCATTGACCATGTGGGCATCGGAACCGATTTTGACGGTGACGGAGGTATAATCGGTTGCAATGACTCATCGGAACTCATCAACCTGACCCGCTTCTTATTGGCAGAGCGTTACAGCGAGGAAGATATCCGGAAAATATGGGGAGGAAACTTCTTGCGGGTAATGGAAGAAGTGCAACGCGCAGGTATTTAGAGAGATAAAACAAAAGCCGCAAGAACATTTCGTTTTTGCGGCTTTTATTGTTATTTCTGACACGGTAATTATGCTTTAACGCCGTTGTATTCGTCAGATACAGTTAATTTTTTACGACCTTTTGCACGACGTGCAGCCAATACTCGGCGACCGTTAGCGGTAGCCATTCTTTCACGGAAACCGTGTTTGTTTCTTCTCTTTCTGTTAGAAGGTTGGAATGTTCTTTTCATTTTCGTATATACTTTTTATGTTATTCTTCCATGCGTTCGGGCTGCAAAATTAGTGACTTTTTTTAAATAAACCAAGAGCTAAGTCATTTTTAGACAAATCTTTTTGTGTTTTTTCCTTATTTCGATTAATTTTGCATTCGAATTGATATGCCAATTATTCAATAATCACATATAATAAAGATTTCAAGTTATGATTAATGCTCAAGACATTAAAATCGGAACAGCTATCCGTATGGATGGCAAATTGTATTTTTGCATTGACTTTTTGCATGTAAAACCGGGTAAGGGTAATACTTTCATGCGTACAAAATTAAAAGACGTTGTTGACGGTTACGTATTGGAACGTCGTTTTAATATCGGTGAAAAGCTGGAAGATGTGCGTGTAGAACGTCGTCCGTACCAGTATTTGTATAAAGAAGGTGAAGATTATATCTTCATGAATCAGGAAACTTTTGAGCAGGTACCTATCGCTCATGATTTGATTGAAGGTGTAGATTTCTTGAAAGAAGAAATGGTTATCGAAGTAGTATCTGATGCTTCTACTGAAACTATTCTGTTTGCTGAACTTCCTGTAAAGGTTCAGTTGAAGGTTACTTATACAGAACCGGGATTGAAAGGTGATACTGCTACCAATGCAACTAAGCCTGCTACTGTTGAAACAGGTGCAACTGTGCGTGTTCCTTTGTTCATCAACCAAGATGAAATCATTGAAGTTGATACTCGTGACGGTTCATACGTAGGTCGTGTAAAAGCTTAATCGATAGCTTTAATTACATACGAAAGAAAGCCATTTCTGTTATTCAGACAGCAATGGCTTTCTTTGTGTTTTATTTCTGATGAATTTTTTTTTATAGCATGTGAAGAAAGCGTATCTTTACATTCAAAACAATGAAAAAATAGCATATGCGATATTCAGTTATTATCCCCGTATATAATCGTCCGGATGAGGTAGACGAGCTGTTGTATAGTCTGACTACACAGACTTTTCAGGATTTTGAAGTAATTGTGGTGGAGGATGGCTCTTCTGTACCCTGTAAGCAGGTGGTAGACGGATATGCCGATAAACTGGATATACATTATTATTATAAGCCTAATTCGGGTCCCGGGCAGACGCGTAATTATGCAGCCGAACGAAGCAGGGGAGACTATCTGTTGATTTTAGATTCCGACTGTATCTTGCCCGATGGAAACCTGGCTGCTGTTGAGGCAGAACTATCCCGCGAACCGGCAGATGCCTTTGGCGGTCCAGACCGGGCTCATGATTCCTTTTCGGATGTACAGAAAGCCATCAATTATGCAATGACCTCTTTCTTTACCACCGGAGGAATCCGCGGCGGGAAAAAGAAAATGGATAAATTCTATCCTCGCAGCTTCAATATGGGGGTGAAGGCGGAAGTATATCGGGCTTTGGGCGGATTTTCACAAATGCGCTTTGGCGAAGATATTGATTTTAGCATCCGAATCTTCAAGGGGGGATATCGGTGCCGGCTGTTTCCTGAAGCGTGGGTGTGGCATAAGCGGCGCACTGATTTGAAAAAATTCTTCAAACAAGTGCATAACTCGGGTATTGCTCGTATAAATCTTTATAAGAAATACCCGGAATCATTAAAACTCGTTCATCTGCTTCCGGCAGTATTTACGCTAGGCGTAGTGGGCATCTTATTAGGTTCCCTATACTGTAGCTGGAGCCTTATCGGACTGGCTTTGTTTGCTTTTTTGATTTTTACTGACTCTTCGGTTCAAAATAAAAGTCTAAAAATAGGTGTCCTTTCTGTGTGTGCAGCGTTTATACAGCTGACAGGCTATGGGACAGGCTTTCTTCTCGCCTGGTGGCAGCGTTGCATTAGGAAGAAAGATGCTTTCTCAGCTTTTGAGAAGACTTTTTATAAATGACAGAAAAATTAGCAATTAATCAATGGGCGGAAGAAGACCGCCCTCGGGAAAAAATGATGCTTCATGGTGCAGCTTCGCTGAGTAATGCGGAGTTGCTTGCCATTTTAATCGGCTCGGGAAACACGGAGGATTCGGCAGTAGAGCTGATGCGTAAGGTCTTGGGCGGATGCCGGAACAGTTTGAGTGAGTTGGGAAAGTGTAGCGTTGCCGATTTATGTCACTATAAAGGCATCGGTCCGGCTAAGGCTATCACAATCTTGGCAGCTTCTGAGTTGGGCAAGCGCCGTAAAGAGGAAGAGCCTCTGGAGCGCAAACAAATACGCTGTTCAAAAGATATTTATGCTTATTTCCATCCGCTGATGTGCGATCTTCCGATAGAAGAGTGCTGGGTCATGTTTCTTAATCAGGCTTCTCGTATCATTGATGCGATAAAGATTAGTCAGGGTGGATTGGCTGCTACTCAGGTAGATGTGCGCTGCATTCTCAGAGAGGCGTTGTTGAAACGTGCCACCTCTTTAATTCTTTGCCACAATCATCCCTCTGGAAATACACGTCCCAGTGCCGACGACGACAGACTGACTTCTGCGTTAAATCAAGCTTCTAAAATCATGAATATCCGTATGTTAGATCATATTATTGTTACCGACGGAACTTATTATAGTTATGTGGATGAAGGTAAACTTTAATTTTAACATAGAATTGTATCGGCTTTTTTATTACATTTGCAAAAATACTAAAGCATACAATTTATGGATAATGAGGCTAAACTGAAAATAGAAGAACGGATTGTAGATATGCTTAAAACCGTATACGACCCGGAAATACCGGTGAATGTATATGATTTGGGCTTGATTTATAAAATAGATTTGCAAGACGACGGCGAACTTGTGCTTGATATGACGCTTACGGCTCCTAATTGTCCTGCTGCCGATTTCATCATGGAAGATATCCGTCAGAAAGTAGAGTCGGTTGAGGGGGTAAAGGCGGCTCAGGTTAATCTGGTCTTTGAACCTGAATGGGATAAGGACATGATGACGGAGGAGGCAAAACTGGAATTGGGATTTTTGTAATACACTAAAAGTTACTTCATATGAAGAATGTATATTTCCTTTCGGATGCACATTTAGGCTCACGGGCTATTGCACACAGCCGGACGCAGGAGCGCAGGCTGGTTAATTTTTTAGATAGCATTAAGCATCAGGCTGCTGCTGTTTATCTGCTGGGAGATATGTTCGACTTCTGGTATGAGTTTAAACTGGTAGTACCTAAAGGCTATACTCGTTTTTTGGGGAAATTGTCTGAGCTGACCGACTTGGGAGTGGAAGTGCATTTCTTTATCGGGAATCATGACATCTGGTGTGGCGATTATTTGGAGAAAGAGTGTGGTGTCATTATTCACCGCAATCCTCTGACTTGTGAAATTTACGGGAAAGAGTTTTTCCTTGCTCATGGTGACGGATTGGGAGACAATGACCGTAAGTTTAAAATCTTACGTTATCTGTTTCATAGCAAGACTTTGCAGAAGTTGTTTTCCATGCTTCATCCGCGCTGGAGCATCGACTTTGGTCTGGAGTGGGCAAAACATAGCCGCATGAAGCGGGAAAATGGAATGGAGCCTCCTTATATGGGTGAGGATAAAGAGCCTTTGGTGCTGTTTACAAAAAACTATTTGAAGAGTCATCCTGATTTGAATTACTTTATTTATGGTCATCGGCATATCATGCTTGACTTGATGCTGAACCGGAATACGCGTATGATGATTTTAGGTGACTGGATTACTGAGTTCTCGTATGCTGTTTTCGATGGTGAAACGATGTTTTTGGAACAATATATCGAAGGGGAAACAGCGTTGTAAGCAAACGGAGTATAAGGATATAGAAAAAATGGCATGTGAACTGAGTCAAAAACAGATTCTTTTCACATGCCATTTTTTTCTTCTAGAACAGTTTGGAGGGTATAGTGCCGATATAGATAAAAGAAATGCAGTTCCATGAGGAAGTCAATTCCTTCATAGAACTGCATTTTTATGTTTAACGCTTGCTATGCGTTTTATTTCTGGTTCAAGATGTCCATTGTATCGGTAGCAATCATCAATTCTTCATCAGTAGGGATGACTACCACTTTTACTTTTGAATCATCAGTTGAGATGATAGCCTCTTTGCTACGTACTTTGTTGCGTTCCGGATCAAGTTTAACTCCTAAGAAACCAAGAGTTTCGCAAGCTCCCCAGCGAGCTGTTGCCTGGTTTTCACCAACACCTCCGGTGAACAAGATTACGTCAACACCACCCATAGCTGCAGCATAAGCACCGATGTATTTCGTAATGCGGTAGAAGTAGATTGCTTCTGTACGTTTTGCAATTTCTTCTCCTCTTGCAGAAGCATCTTCCAGTTCACGCATATCGCTTGAACGACGGAATACACCTAATACACCACTTTTCTTATTCAGGATATCTGACATCTGATCGGGAGTAAGACCTTCTTTTTTCATCAAGTAAAGAATAGCTCCTCCATCGATGTCACCGCAGCGAGTACCCATCATTAATCCTTCCAGCGGAGTAAGTCCCATGGTCGTATCAATACATTTACCGTCTTTTACTGCAGCGATAGAACCACCGTTACCGATGTGGCAGGTGATGATTTTTGAACCTTCTACCGGAATGTTCAAGAATTCGCATACGCGTTTTGCAACGTAGCGGTGAGAAGTTCCGTGGAAACCATAGCGGCGGATACCATACTTTTCGTAATATTCATAAGGAATAGGGTACAGATAAGCATGTTCGGGCATGGTTTGGTGGAAAGCTGTATCAAATACTGCAATCTGAGGTACATTGGGTAACAGCTTCTGAACAGCATAAATACCTTTAAGGTTTGCTGGGTTATGAAGCGGACCAAGGTCGCAGCATTCTTCTACTGCTGCAATTACAGCATCGTCAATCAGTACAGAACCGCTGAACTTAGTTCCTCCATGAAGAACGCGATGACCTACTGCATTGATTTCATCCAACGATTTTACGGCTCCGTATTCAGGGTGAGTCAGCGTTTCAAAAATAAACTGTACACCGGCTGTGTGTTCTTGAATATCTCTTTCAAGGATTTTCTTTTCACCGTTGGGAAGTGTTATTTTCAAGAATGATCCCGGAAGATTGATTTTTTCAAGACCTCCTTGTGCTAGGACTTCTTTCGTAGTCATTTCAAACAATTTATATTTGATTGAAGAACTACCGCAGTTGAGTACTAATACTTTCATATTTGGATTTTTAGTTTTTAGTTTATAAATAAGATTGTGTGAATAAGTTATCAGTTACATTTATGTCTGATAACTTATTCAGTTGGAAAAATAGGATTATTGCTCTTTGGAAGCAATAGCCTGATTGGCAGTGATGGCAATCATCTTATAGACGTCATCAATAGAGCAACCACGTGATAAGTCATTTACCGGACGGGCGATACCTTGAAGAATCGGACCGATGGCAGTGGCATGCCCCAATCGTTCTACTAATTTATAAGAGATGTTACCCACTTCCAGAGAAGGTACTACCAATACATTTGCTTTTCCTGCGATTTCTGAACCCGGAGCTTTGCTTGCACCAACTTTCTGAACGAGGGCAGCATCGGCTTGCAGTTCACCGTCAATTTTCAGTTCAGGAGCTAATCCTTTTGCAATATTTAAAGCTTCTACCACTTTGTCAACCACTTCATGTTTTGCAGAGCCTTTGGTTGAGAAGCTAAGCATAGCTACACGTGGATCAATGCCGGCAACAGCTTTTGCTGTTTGGGCAGTACAGATGGCAATCTGTGCCAACTGGTTTGCATCGGGAACAGGAGTTACGGCAACGTCTCCCATAACGAGTACACCGTTGTCACCACATTCAGGTGCATGAGTCAGCATTAGCATAGCGCCTGATACGCAAGTAATGCCAGGAGCTGTTTTTATGATTTGCAATGCAGGACGTAATACGTCACCAGTAGTATTGCGTGCACCTGCCAACTGTCCGTCAGCATCACCTGCTTTAATAATCAAACAGCCCAGGTAAAGCGGGTTGACAACCAGTTTGCGGGCTTCTTCTATAGTCATGCCTTTTTTCTTGCGGAGTTCGCAAAGCAATTCAGCATATTCTTCTTGTTTCGGATTGTTTTCAGGGTCAATGATAGTAGCTTTGTGAATGTTCCCTAAGCCCCATTCTTTGGCCAGTTCCATAATTTCATTGGGGTTACCCAAAAGAATCAGGTCTGCCACTCCATCGGTTAGAATTTGGTTGGCAGCTTTCAAAGTACGTTCTTCAGTTCCTTCCGGAAGCACAATGCGCTGTTTGTTGGCTTTAGCGCGTTCTACGATTTGACTAATTAAATCCATTTTGATTTATATAATTAAAAATGTATAAGCTTGTCAGATGTGAGATTTATCTATGATTATTTTCACTTTGCAAAAGTAGGCATTTTTGTAATATCAAGTTTGCAAAAACGGATTTTTTTTGCTTTAAAGTATGTAAAAACCATCTCTTTAAAGCTTGCTCCTCTTAAAAAACTCTTGTTTACATACTTTGTTTTTATTGAATGAGTAATTTTGTATCAGTTTTCAATATTTAAACAGGTATTATATGATACGTCAGTGTTCTATCCTTTTTGGATGTTTGGCGTTAGGTGAACTCATTGTTTATCTGACAGGAATTAAGTTGCCGTCGAGTATTATTGGCATGTTGTTATTAACCCTTTTTCTAAAGCTTGGCTGGATAAAGTTAGAATGGGTGCAGGGGCTGACTGATTTTTTAGTAGCTAACCTTGGCTTCTTTTTTGTACCTTCCGGTGTAGCTCTCATGCTTTATTTTGATATTATTACTGCTCAATTTTGGCCGATAGTAATTGCTACGTTGGTAAGTACGATGTTAGTGTTAGTTGTTACAGGTTGGGTTCATCAATTAGTTCGCAAGTATGGAATTTTTAGAAAATAAATTCTTTTTATTAGCCATTACGTTTGGCTTCTTTTTCGTTTCTAAGTTACTGCAAAAGAAAACCGGATGGGTGTTGCTTAATCCCATTTTAATAGCGATTGCTTTATTGATTTGTTTCTTGAAGTTTACGGGAGTGTCTTATGAAAAATACGCAGAAGCCGGCTCGTTGGTAGAGTTTTGGTTGAAGCCGGCAGTGGTCGCTTTAGGAGTTCCTCTTTATTTGCAGCTGCGTATGATAAAGAAACAGCTAATGCCGATTGTAGTTTCTCAGTTGGCTGGCTGTATTGTGGGATTGGTTTCTGTAACAATTATTGCCAAACTGATGGGAGCTTCTCCTGAGGTAATCATGTCTTTGGCACCGAAATCGGTTACCACTCCGATAGCCATGGAAGTTTCCAATGCGGTTGGCGGTATTCCCTCGTTGACAGCAGCTGTGGTTATTGTTGTGGGGTTGTTCGGAGCTATTTGTGGCTTTAAAGTGTTGCAGGTAGGACGTGTTGGAAGCCCGATAGCGCAAGGGTTATCAATGGGAACAGCCAGCCATGCTGTGGGTACTTCACGAGCCATGGAAGTCAGCGGAAAGTATGGAGCTTACGCTAGTTTGGGGCTAACCTTAAACGGTATACTTACGGCCTTGCTTTCTCCTACAATTTTACATCTTTTAGGGTTGTGCTAAGCATAATTCATATTTTTTTGTTGTATAGCCTTTTTGAGATAGTTTACCTTTGCAGGTGATATAAAGGGAAGATTATTTTATGATAACATTTAAACCGATAGAGTTAGAAGACAGGGAAACTGTGCAGCGATATACGCTTCGTAGCCAACGGAGAAACTGTGACTTGTCTTTTGCTAATTTATATGGATGGCGTTTTTTATACCGTACAGAATTAGCCGAACTGGATGGCTTTTTGTTGTTCCGTTTCTATGTGGATGGTGAGCTGGCTTATATGATGCCGGTGGGTGAAGGGAATTTCTCTTCTGCTGTTGAAGCATTAATGGAAGATGCACAAACCGAGGGGGCTGCTTTCCGGATGCTGGGAGTATGTGTGGATATGCGTGAGCAACTTGAAGAAGCCTTTCCTGAGCGTTTCGTCTTTACCTCCGACCGTGATTATGCCGATTATATTTATTTACGTTCTGATTTGGCTGGTCTTCGTGGGAAAAAATATCAGCCTAAGCGAAACCATATTAATAAGTTCAAGGCTTCTTATTCTGCCTATGAATATAAGCCCCTGGCTCCGGAACTAATTTCCGAGTGTCTCCGTTTGGAAGCTCAGTGGTGCAGGGCGAATAATTGCGCCGAGAATGAAGCACTCGTGGCCGAGAGGAAGTTTATGACAAGGGTTCTGGAGCACATGGCAGATCTGGATTTATTGGGTGGAGTATTATATGTAGACGAGCGTATTGTTGCTTTTACTTTTGGAGCACCGATTAATCAGGAAACCTTTGATGTCTGCGTTGAAAAGGCTGATGTTGATATTGAGGGTGCCTATCCAATGATAAATTGCGAGTTCGCCAACCACATTCCAGAGTCATTTATTTATGTGAACCGGGAAGAAGACTTGGGGCTGGAGGGGTTACGCAAAGCAAAGCTTTCTTATCAGCCGGAAACAATTCTTGAAAAGTATATTGTAACATTAAAATGAGCATAAAAGAACAAGTCCGGCAGCTTTGGAAGTTGTGTTTTACTGATTCTGATGAGTTTGTTGAACTGTATTTCCGTATGCGTTATACAGATGAACTGAACAGCTATATAGAAGTCGGCGGAAAGGTCGTTGCAGCCTTACAGCGTCTGCCTTATCCGATGATATATGAGGGAACGATTGTTCCGACGTCTTATATTTCCGGAGCCTGTACGCATCCTGATTATAGGAATAGGGGAGTGATGAAGCAATTGTTGATGAAGGCTCACCGGCGTATGTATGAAGATGGAGTTGTACTCAGTACATTGATTCCTGCGGAAGAATGGCTGAAAGCATATTATGCCAAGTCGGGCTATGCGGTATGCTTTCAACAGGGAACGAAGTTATTAACAAGACACGACTTGCCTGTTGATAACTTCAGAAGCGCATTGAAATTGGAAGAAATCGAATTAGATAAGAAACTTCCCGACGATGTGTTTGCCTTTTTTGACTCCCTTCAGAATCTGCATGAATGCCGGATTCTTCATTCAGCAGAAGACCTGCAAGTGGTGCTTTCCGACCTGCAACTCTCTGGAGGAAAACTTTTGGCAGCCTATGGAGAAGAAAAGCTGAAAGGACTTTGTTTCTGTTTGCATGAAAACGGGAGGTTATCGGTAAAGGAATTGTTAGGTGAAGATACTTTGGTGGAACAGCAAATGTTATCTTCTCTGTTTCAGTATGAAGCGGTGAGTGAAATTGAAGCATTAGCTCCATCAGCCGAATGTAACTCCGACTTAGGCATGGCAAGAGTTATTCATGTATATTCAATGCTGACTCTTTTTGCCCGCTCTCATACCAATTTATATATTCAAGTAGTGGGCGATGAAGCCATACCCGAGAATAATGGTTTTTATAATTTGGAGAATGGTTCGTGTACCTGCCTCTATCGTCCGGATAAATGCTATCAACTTGTTTCGATAGAGGAGTTGCCTTCTTTATTATTTGAAGGCAAGCATCCCTATATGAACCTGATGTTAAACTGATAACATTATTCATTGGTCAGCATGCGTTCCAGTTCTTCGGCATTTAGTTTTAAATGGAACTGTCCACGATAGGCAATAGAGATACCCCCGGTTTCCTCAGATACAATGATTGCCATGGCATCCGTTTCTTGAGAAACGCCTAATGCAGCGCGGTGACGTAAGCCGAGTTCCTTGGGAATGTCCAGATTATGCGATACTGGAAGGATGCATCCGGCAGCTTTGATGCGCTTGTTGCCGATAATCATGGCTCCATCGTGTAAGGGACTGTTTTTGAAGAAGATATTTTCAATAAGGCGTTGATTGATATCTGCATTGATTGTATCTCCTGTTCGTATGATATCTTCTAAAGGAAAATCTTTTTCTATAACAATCAGTGCTCCTACTTTTCCCTTGCTCATATTCAGGCAGGCCATGACAATCGGCATGATATCCTCCTTGTTTGTTTCTGTTTTCTTGTTTCCTTTTAAAAAGCGGAAAAGGCTGTTGCTGTGATGGCGTGATCCGAGAGAAAGCAAGAACCGTCGTAGCTCTTCTTGAAACAGAACAATGAGAGCGATAACCCCTACACTTACTAGTTTGTCGAATATGGAGCCGAGGAGTTTCATTTGCAGTACTTGCGAAACGATGACCCATATAACGATGAATACCAAAATTCCGGTAAAAATATTGATTGAACCGGATGACTTCATCAGTTTGTAAGACTTGTATAGTAAAAAGGCAACCAGCAGGATGTCTAGTATATCTTTCAAGGTCAATATGTGAATATCAAAAGGCATATGCGGATTAATTTTAAAAACTTTTACAGGTAGCGGTAGCTGTAAACCGATTCATTGCATTGACAATCTGCACGGCTTCTGAAGCTGCTTTTACATCGTGTACACGCAGAATATTTGCTCCTTTAAGAAGGGAAATCGTATTGATAATGCTTGTTCCATTGAGTGCATCTTCGCTGGTTCCTCCCAAGAGCTTATAAATCATGGACTTTCTTGAAACACCAACCAGCAAGGGAAGGTCAAATAACTGGAATGATTCTAATTTCTCCAAAAGCTCATAATTATGTTCAAGGGTCTTTCCGAATCCAAACCCGGGATCAATAATCAAGTCTTTGGCTCCTAAATCGCGTAACTGCTGTATTTTCGTAGCGAAGTATAGCATGACCTCTTTCACCACATTTTCATAGTGAGGATTCTGTTGCATATTTTGCGGAGTACCCTGCATGTGCATCATGATGTAAGGTACTTTTAGCCGTGCTATCATTTGAAACATGTTTTCGTCCATTTCGCCGGCTGCAATATCATTGATAATAGCTACTCCGTATTCCTCCACGCACATGCGGGCTACGTCGGCACGAAACGTATCAACCGAGATAATGGCATCCGGATATTCACTATTAATAATTTGTAGCCCGTTACGCAGTCGGCGCATCTCTTCATCGGGGGTGATGTGTTCCGCCTTAGAGCGTGAGGAATAGGCACCTACATCAATTATGCTTCCTCCTTCTTCTATGATTTGACGTGTCCGGATTCGGATATCTTGTTCGGTTTGTTTCCGGCTTTCGGCATAAAAAGAGTCGGGAGTGAGGTTAAGTATGCCCATTACTTTCGGGCTGGATAAATCCAGCAATTTTCCGTTCACATTGATGTATTTGTTGATAGCATGTTCCATGGTTTACGAATTGTCAGCTTAGTGGTGCAAATGTACGGACAATAATTTATTTTTTGCTCTTTCATAAACTATTTTTCAGCTATCTTTGTCCGAGATAAAATGAAATATTATGGAACTTTCTACTTTATACAAATGCTTTTTAGAATGTGAAGAAGTCACAACAGATAGTCGCAACTGTCCGGCAGGGTCTATGTTTATTGCTTTGAAAGGGGGCAATTTTAATGGAAATGCTTTTGCTGATGCTGCTTTGAAGCAGGGATGCCGGTATGCGGTTGTAGATGAACCGCAGTATGCATCTCCCGGCAATGCACAGTTTATTCTGGTTGATGACTGTTTGCGTACATTGCAGGCGCTGGCTAATTATCATCGCCGTAGCCTGGGAACAAAAGTCGTAGGAATTACAGGAACGAACGGAAAAACAACGACAAAGGAGCTTATAGCTCATGTTTTGATGAAGAAATATCGGGTGCTTTATACCCAAGGCAATTTGAATAATCATATAGGAGTTCCTTTGACGTTGCTCCGTTTGAAACCTGAACATGAAATGGCGGTGATTGAGATGGGAGCAAACCATCCCGGTGAGATTCATGACTTGGTTCAGATTGTAGAGCCGGATTGTGGACTTATAACGAATGTGGGTAAGGCGCATCTGGAGGGATTCGGTTCGTTTGAAGGAGTGATTCGCACGAAAGGGGAGCTATATGATTTTTTGCGGATGAAGCCTGGGGCTGTGGTGTTTATTCAGAATGAAAATCCATATTTAAATAAAATAGCTCATGGGTTGACTTGTGTGCGATATGGCAGTGCTGCTGATTTAGATGTAAGCGGACAGGTTACTTCCTGCTCTCCGTTTCTTGCTTTCCGATGGGAGACTGAAGGAGAAAAACAGGAAGTGCAGACGCATCTGATAGGAGCGTATAATCTTGATAATGCATTGGCTTCAATTGCTGTAGGCCGCTATTTCGGAGTAGATTCAAAAGCCATTTCGGAGGCTCTGTCAGCGTATATACCGCAGAATAACCGTTCGCAGTTTAAAGCAACGGTTTCTAATCAGCTTATCATTGATGCCTACAATGCAAACCCTACGAGCATGATGGCGGCTTTGAATAATTTCAAGCAGATGGAGGGTGAGCATAAAATGGTGATTCTGGGCGATATGAAGGAACTTGGAGCTGGGAGCCGTGGGGAACATCAGCGGATTGTAGATTATCTTTCGTCATGTAACTTTGAAAGGGTTGTTTTGGTGGGGAATGAATTTGCGGCTATTCATCATCCTTTTGAACAATATGCTCAAGTGGAAGAGGTTATAACTGAACTCCAGACGCATCCTGTTCAAGGATTCCTTATCTTGATAAAAGGTTCAAACAGTATGAAGCTGAGTCAACTTCCTTCATTTCTATAGCTTTCTTTTTTGGGCTGGATTTGAAATTCAATCTTCTTGTGATATGGCATGAGTTGTATCGTCTGCCTCTTATTGGAACATCATTCGGAAGAGGACGAAGGTGAATTTTGTTTCCTGTTTAGGCTTTGCACGATTGAAATAGAGTTTCAATTGGATTAAAGTTCGTTTTTTCACTGTATAAAACTGGATTCTTGCAGGAGAAATCTCAAAACAGAATCACTGATTGTAAAAACAAAGTCTCAGGGCTGACGCATTACAAAATCATCCTATTACTCGGAATAAAAACAAGGCATATAATGCTTTTTGATTTTCATTTTGTTTAATTTTACCCATCTTATAATATTGTCTCCCTAAATAGTTTGAAGTAAATGGAAATGATTACGATATATCGTGAAATAAAAGACCCGCGCCGTGAACATTTGAAGGAACATAGTTTCGAGTGTATATTCTACATAGCAGTTGCAGCCGTCATAGGGGGTCGAAAGTTGGTATGATGTCTCCGATTTCGGCAAGTGGCATGAAGATTTTTTCCGTTCAAGAATCCCCGGTTTCAAGAGTGTCCCTTCTCATGACACGTTCAACCGCGTCTTCTCCCTGCTGTCTTCTCACGAACTTGAAAAAGGATTCCGCCGTTGGATAAGTGAAATATGCGGCAACTACAGTGGGCTAGTCGCCATTGACGGTAAGGAGATATGCGGTGCAAAGACGGCCAACGGTGACGGCAGTTTTGAACACCTCCGTATTGTAAGTGTCTGGGCTTCTGCCAATGGCGTTTGTATGGGTCAAGATAAGGCTTTCAATCAGTTTTCAGATTGTTTTTTT